>Ga0265314_10000451_pt1 | contig 54865 bp, 59 predicted proteins | sample 4126metaG_FD_203106 | JGI IMG/M metagenome (GOLD analysis project Ga0265314, IMG submission 203106) | Rhizosphere microbial communities from Carex aquatilis grown in University of Washington, Seatle, WA, United States - 4-1-26 metaG | ecosystem: Host-associated > Plants > Roots > Rhizosphere >... | reverse complement strand
CTTGGTTCACTTCTGCGGCCTATGAGCCGCTTACTTTGGTTTGCCATTTGGTGAAGCTTGGCAACCGCCGTTGAACATGTTATCGGAGTATTCCGGGAAAACTTTAGGGCTGGATGGTGATAGTGAGTGAAAGCATGTCTCATTCTGCTGCTTCCACGCGGTTCTTTCCGGTCTGTTTGGCTTTGTACATGGCCTTGTCGGCACGTCCAATGAGGTCTTCGGCATCCTCGTTTTCGCCGCGTAGTGCCACCCCGGCGCTGAAAGTGACCAAGACGCGCTCGTTGTTATGCAGGAAGAACTTTTTGGTCAGGTCGCGCTGCAGGCGCTGCAAGGCCTCGATTCCGGCATTCAGGTCGGTATCCGGCAGGACGATTAGGAATTCTTCTCCACCGTACCTTCCCACGCTATCGGCAGGCCTCAGCGTTTCTTTAATTACCTGAGTCAGATGCATCAGCGCGCGGTCACCAGCCTGATGGCCGAGGGAGTCGTTCAGATGCTTGAAATTGTCTATGTCGAGCAGGGCGATACTGAGCGGGCCCTTGCTGCGGTCGGCGCGTTTGAGTTCGCGTCCTATGGTCTCGTCCAGGCCGCGGCGGTTGAGTGCGCCGGTGAGTTGGTCTTCACGCACTAGTTCGCTGACTTGCTCCAGTTCCTGTTCCAGCTCCTTGATGCGAGTTTCGGCTTCGTCGGCCTGTTTCTTGGAGGTGAGCAACTCCTCGTGCGAACGTAGTGCGCTGATGTGGATGGCGCGGGTATCCTGCATCACATCCTTGAGGATGTGGTTGAGTTCGGTCAAGTTGTCGGCCTTGCCTATCTTCTGGCTGTAACCCTCGATCTTGTTGTGATATTCGCCGGTGCTTTCGGTCAGGTCGCCCAACCGGTCGATGAAGGTGGTCATCAGGCTCTTCAGGGTGGCTTTGGCATCGCTCAGGCTTTGTTTGAGCGTGCCTTGTTTGATGACGGCATCGCGCAGGCTGCGCTCGGCATCGGCGATGGAACGCCGGTCCAGCGGCTTGGCGATGATCTCCTGTAAGGCGGCGATCTGGCCGAAGAGCCATTTGTCGTCTTCTACCATCTCGCTCACGTTCTCGACCAACAGTCGCACCAGTCGCACCAGCCCTTCCTGTATCTTGGCCTTGTCGCCGCCGCGCAACTCCAGCTTGAGCCAGAACTGCCGCAGTTGTTTGGTCAGGTCGTTCAGGCGGTCTTTGCTGTCGGTGGCGCGGATCTGCGCGATCAGTGCCCGAATCTCATCGCTCAGCTCGGGCTGTGTAGAAAGTGTGTTCTCCAGCGTCTGCGCCAGCAGTTCTCGCAACTGTTCCAGTAGTTCGCGGTTATCCGCTGAAGCCAGCGCTGCCGATGCGGGTGAGACTGTCGGTCGCGCAGCGGAGGCTGGCGCAGCTGCTGTGTCCGGCAGCAGGGCAGGGACCGGTTCGTCGGCACCGGTTGCGGTCGGTGCCGTGGACCAGGAACGCATCAGATTTTGCAGTTTGTCGAAAAGGATATCGGGATCGCTGGCGAAGCGGGTCAATACAGTTTCGACGCCCTCTTTCTTGCGGGTGATTGTGATGCCCTTGTGCGGGGTCTCCAACTGGCGCATCAAATCGCGGATCAGGGTGGACCAGGCCGGCACCAGCTTGCCTTTGGTTCCATCCGTTTCCTTGGCGGCAGGAGACGCTTGTGCTGGCTCACCGCTAATCTCGCCATACATCTGCGCGTAGTTCTCCGGCGTCGGCGCAAGTCGGCGCGAAGCGAGAGAAGTCAGCGTCTCACGGGCGATGTCCGAAGGGTTCCTGGGTTTGCTCATGTGCAGATGTTACGGTGAAGGTTCATTAAGGTGCATTATCCGGTGTGCATGTCACACACGAAACGATGAATAGCGGCAGTTTATCGCATTAATTGTTCCGCCCGACTATTCGATCAGGTGGTTGCTGATGGCGTAGTGGATCGCTTCGGCGTTCGTCTTCAGCTTCATCTTTTCCAGCAGGCGCGAGCGATAGACGCTGACAGTCTTCGGGCTGAGCGACATGATCTTGGCCATCTCACTCAATTTTTTGCCAGAAGCCATCAGGCACAAGGTCTGGTATTCGCGGTCCGACAGGGTCTCATGGCTCAACTCCTGATATCCCTGCGACAACCCGTTGGCCAGTTGTTCCGCCAATTCGCTGCTGATGTATTTCTTGCCGGTGCCAACTTGGCGGATGGCAGTCAGCAACTGTGCCGGTGCACTTTGCTTGTTCAGGTAGCCGGAAGCGCCGGCCTTCATCGAGCGCACCGCGTATTGGTCTTCGGCGTGCATGCTGAGCATCAAGACCGGAGTATTGGGCCGGTTGGCCTTGATCTGCTTGAGCACGTCGATGCCGTTCTTGTCGGGCAGGCTGATGTCGAGCAGGATCATGTCATATTCGTTCTGCAGCGACATCTGGATCGCCTGCATCCCGTTCTCGGCTTCGCCGGTGACGCGCATATCGGTGGAGTCGTCGAGTATCTGCTTGAGTCCTTTACGGATCAGTGCATGATCATCTGCTATCAGTACCTTGATCATCGTGAATCTCCGTTGTGCATGCGAGTAACCTCAGAACAGGGTTTGCTGGTTACGGCCAGGTGTAGCGCCAGCGAGACTGTCGCCTGAAACGTGCGGGATCTTCACCGCTACTGTGGTTCCTTTGCCCGGCGTGCTGGTGATGCTGACCTCGCCGCCGAAATGCGCCCCCCGTTCCTGGATGCCGCGCAATCCGAACGAACGCGGCTTGGAGCGGGCATCTTGGGAGAAGCCGAGGCCATTGTCGTTGATGGTCAGTTCGATGAGTTCAGGGCTGTTGTGGATCAGCACCTTCACCTCGGTGGCATGCGCGTGCTTCATGATGTTGGTGAGCGATTCCTGAAAAATGCGGAACAGGGCGATGGAGACATCGGGATGGAGCTCCATCTCTATCTCGTCCTCGTTGTGGGTGAGCAGGCATTTGATGCCGGTGCGCTGTTCGAACTCGTCTGCCTCCATCTCGATGGCGGCGACGATGCCGAAGCTGTCGAGGTAGCCTGGACGCAGGCTGTGCGCCAGATTTCGGGCCGCGGTCATGGCCTTGTCCACCAGATTCTCGATGGTGGTGGTCTTGTCGGTCAGCACCTTTTTGGTTTTGGGCAGGCGCTCCTTGATCCAAGCCAGGTCCATCTTGATGGCGGTGAGCAGGCCGCCGATCTCGTCATGCACCTCGCGAGCGATACGCAAGCGCTCCTGCTCCTTGGCGTCCTGGATATGGGAAGAGAACTCGCGCAACTGCTCCTGCGAGCGGATCAGTTCAAGCTCGTCCAGCTTGGTCTGGGTGACGTTGACGATCAAACCTTCCCATTCGACGTTGCCATCTTTCCTGATTTGCGGAGTCGAGCCCAGCGCCAGCCATTTCACCTCGCCGTTCGCCAGCGTGACGCGCCCCTCCCAGCTCCAGAAGCTCAGGTTCTGCGCAGAGCGTTTCATGCTTTCGCTGAAACTGGGGCTCTCTTCCGGATGGATCAATTGCAGGAACGCGTTGATGTCGGTTTCAAGCAGCCTGTGGGAGAGGCCGAGCAATGTTTGGCAGCCGTCACCTATATAAGAGAAATAATACTTGCCGTTACTCTCCAGCACCAACTGGAACGCCATACAGGGAAGGTTGGCGATGAAGTTGTCGAGGCGCAGGGATTTTTGCGAGATTTCTGACACGATATGTGCTGGTCTCTTTGGTTATGATTCTGTGATTGTTCGGAGCGTCGATATCGTTTGCCAACGAATGGTTATCGGCTCGGCGCTCCCTGAATCCGTGAACGAGGTTACTACACGCAGCCCGTATTGGGCAATTGCTTTTGCGCGCTGTGCGAACCCAAACTGAATGCGCAAGAATTCTTTTGGAGGGAAATCCGGTTACGGTAGAATGATGACTGCTATCGAAACCGTCCGACCATGTCTTCCGCTCTCTCCGCCGTCACCCCCGAATTCCTGCTGCGCACTGAAGTGCTGGCTCTTAACGCCTATCATGTTCCCCCTGCTATTGGCATGGTCAAGCTGGACGCGATGGAGAATCCCTATCCGTTGCCGCAAGGTTTGCGCGACGAGGTCGCGCGGTTGGTGGCGGATGCCCAGATCAATCGCTATCCCGATGCAGCGGCACAAGAGTTGAAAGCTCGTATCAGCGAAGTCAGCGCCTTGCCCTCCGGCATGGAAGTCCTGCTCGGCAACGGTTCCGACGAGATCATCCAATTGCTGGCTTTGGCCGTGGCCAAACCCGGTGCGGTGTTGTTGAGCGTCGAACCGTCGTTCGTCATGTACCGGATGATCGCCACCTTCGTCGGAATGCGATACGTTGGGGTACCCCTGACCGAGGATTTTTCACTCGACCTGGACGCGACGCTGGAAGCAATCGAGCGTGAGCGGCCCGCACTAGTGTTCCTCGCCTACCCCAACAATCCTACCGGCAACCTGTTCGATGCGGCGACTATCAAGCAGATCATTCAGGCAACGCCGGGCCTGGTGGTTGTGGATGAAGCTTATTACGCGTTCGCCAGTGACAGCTTCATTCCGCATCTTGCGCACTATGACAACCTGCTGGTGATGCGCACCTTCTCCAAACTCGGGATGGCAGGGTTGCGGCTGGGTTTTCTGGCGGGTCGCGTGTCATGGTTGAAACAGTTGGAAAAGCTGCGCTTACCGTATAATGTAGGCGTTCTGCCGCAACTGGTCGCGGCGAAGCTGCTTGAGCATCACGAGGTGTTGCTCAAGCAGGCCGAAAGCATCAAGCAGGATCGGATCGGGCTGTTGGCAGACTTGGGGGCAAGCAAAGGTGTTCGCGCCTATCCAAGCGAGGCTAACTTCATCCTGTTCCGTGTAGCCAGAGCGGCGCAGATATTCGAGGGGCTGAAGCAACGCGGTGTGCTGATCAAGAATTTGCACGGCAGTCATTCTGCACTGACCGACTGCTTGCGTGTTACGGTAGGTATGCCGGATGAAAACGAGCGGTTTCTGACCGCATTGCACGAACACCTTTAACCAACTCGCACAAGGCGAACCATGCGTAGCGCAAAAGTCAGTCGCAACACCCTGGAGACCAAGATAACGGTCGAGCTGAATCTCGATGGTACGGGCAAGGTCAAGCTGGATACCGGTCTGCCTTTTCTTGAACACATGCTGGATCAGATCGCGCGTCACGGCCTGCTCGATCTCGACGTCAATGCAAAGGGCGATCTGCATATCGACGGGCATCACACGGTGGAAGACATCGGCATCACCTTGGGGCAGGCGTTCAATCAGGCGATCGGAGACAAGAAGGGGTTGCGCCGCTACGGGCATGCCTATGTGCCGCTTGATGAGGCGTTGTCACGGGTAGTGCTGGACATCTCCGGACGTCCCGGGCTGGTATTCAATGCAGAATTCACGCGCGCCAACGTTGGCGAGTTCGAGGTCGATCTGATCCGCGAATTCTTTCAGGGCTTTGTCAATCATGCCCTGGTGACATTGCACATCGACAATCTGGCCGGCGACAATGCTCACCATCAGGCAGAGACCATCTTCAAGGCATTCGGGCGCGCGTTGCGCGTGGCGCTGGAGATCGATCCGCGTATGGCGGGCGTCATGCCCTCTACCAAGGGGACGTTGTAACCTCATCATGGTTGATATCGCAGTCGTAGACTATGGCATGGGCAACCTGCGCTCGGTGCAGCAGGCAGTGCGCAAGGTCGCGCCGGACGCTTCGGTGAGTGTCACCGATGATGCCAAGATCATCGCCGCTGCCGGTCGCGTGATCTTCCCCGGTCAGGGCGCGATGCCGGACTGCATGCGCGAACTGGATGCACGCGGCCTACGTCAGGTGGTACTGGACGCTGCACACAGCAAACCCTTTCTCGGCATCTGTATCGGTTTGCAGATGTTGTTCGAGCGTAGCGCCGAGGGCAACGTGTCTGGCTTGGGCATATTGCCGGGCGAGGTGGTGCGTTTTGCGCATGACCTGAAGGATGCGCAGGGCAATAAACTCAAAGTGCCGCACATGGGCTGGAACCAGGTTCATCATGGCGACCACCCGCTCTGGGCAGGCATTGCACAGGATGCGCGTTTCTATTTCGTACACAGCTTCCATGTGCAGCCGCGTGATGCAAGCCTGGTGCAGGCGACCAGCGACTATCCGCAGCCTTTTGTCTGCGCGGCGGCGCGCGATAGTTTGTTTGCCGTTCAGTTTCACCCGGAAAAGAGTGCTGCGGCAGGCCTCAAGCTGCTGCAGAATTTCATCAACTGGAATCCTGTTTAATCTCTCACATCATGGATACTAAAACGCTGATTATTCCTGCGATCGATTTGAAAGACGGTCAATGCGTGCGCCTGCGGCAAGGTGTGATGGAGGGCGCAACCGTGTTCTCCGACGATCCTACTGCCATGGCCAAACACTGGCTGGCGCAAGGCGCGCGCCGCCTGCATCTGGTTGACCTGAACGGCGCGTTTGCTGGCAAGCCCAAGAATGAAGCCGCCGTGCGCGGCATCGTCGAGGCCGTCGGCAGCGAGATCCCGGTGCAACTGGGCGGGGGCATCCGAGATCTGGAAACGATCGAACGCTATCTCGACATCGGCGTGGCCTATGTCATCATCGGCACTGCTGCCGTCAAGGTGCCGGGTTTCCTGCACGAAGCGTGCGATGCTTTCCCCGGACACATCATGGTCGGTCTCGATGCCAAAGGCGGCAAAGTCGCAGTGGATGGCTGGTCGAAACTCACCGGTCACGATGTGGCCGATCTGGCCAAGCGCTTTGAAGGTTATGGAGTGGAAGCCATCATCTACACCGATATCGGTCGCGACGGCATGATGTCCGGCATGAACATCGAAGCGACGGTGGAGTTGGCGCGTCCGCTGCATGTGCCGGTCATCGCAAGTGGCGGCATCACCAATCTGGACGATGTGCGCGCCCTGTGCGCCGTGCGCGCCGAAGGCATCACCGCCGCCATCACTGGCCGTGCCATCTACGAAGGCACACTGGACTTCAAGGCGGCGCAAGCCCTGGCGGACGAACTGTCTCCAGTCGTGCTCTGATGCTGGCAAAACGCATTATTCCCTGTCTGGACGTGACCGCAGGTCGTGTGGTCAAGGGCGTCAGCTTTGTCGAATTGCGCGACGCCGGCGATCCGGTGGAGATTGCGCGCCGCTATGACGAGCAGGGCGCGGATGAACTCACGTTCCTCGATATCACCGCCAGTTCGGATGATCGCAGCATCATCTTTCATATCATCGAAAAGGTGGCCGAGCAGGTGTTCATTCCGCTGACCGTCGGCGGCGGCGTGCGCGAGGTGCAGGATGTGCGCAATCTGCTTAATGCAGGTGCGGACAAAGTGAGTATCAATACCTCTGCAGTGGTCAATCCGCAACTGGTGGCCGATTCATCGGCGCGTTACGGTTCGCAATGCATTGTGGTGGCCATCGATGCCAAGCAGACAGCGCCGGGCAAGTGGGAAGTGTTTACCCACGGCGGGCGCAAGGCAACCGGGCTGGATGCCGTTGAATGGGCAAAGAAGATGCAGACGCTGGGCGCAGGCGAGATACTGCTGACCAGCATGGATCAGGACGGGCAGAAGCGCGGTTTCGACTTGGCGCTGACGCGCGCCGTGACCGATGCGCTGGAGATTCCGGTGATCGCTAGTGGCGGCGTGGGCAACTTGCAGCACCTCGCCGACGGCGTGAAGATAGGCGGCGCGGATGCGGTGCTGGCCGCGAGCATTTTTCACTTCGGGGAATACACGGTGCAGCAAGCGAAAGAGTACATGGTGAAGCAGGGCATCGAGGTGAGGCTGTGAGTATTGGCGGGAATTGCAGGTCGGGTTTGTGTCAATTCCACTACGCAGCAAGCTGCGTGTGGAATTGACACAAACCCGACCTGCGTTAGGTTTGGGGTATTTATGACCGAAACATGGCTCAACAAGATCAACTGGTCGGAAGATGGCCTCGTCCCCGCCATCGCGCAGGATGCTGCGACCGGGCGCGTTTTGATGGTGGCATGGATGAACCGCGAAGCGTTGAAGCTGACTTGGCAAAAGGGCGAGGCGATATACTGGTCACGGTCGCGCAAGAAGCTGTGGCACAAGGGCGAGGAATCCGGCCACATCCAGAAGGTGAAAGAGATACGCATGGATTGCGATAGTGATGTGATCCTGCTGCAAGTGGAACAACAAGGTGGTATCGCCTGTCATACCGGGCGCGAGAGTTGCTTCTATAGCAAACTGGAACAAGGGCAATGGGTGGAGACTGATGCGATTCTCAAGTCTCCCGACGAGATATACAAGCGATGAGCAACGATATTCTGCAACGACTGACCGAGACACTGGAGGCGCGCAAACAGTCCGCGCCCGAGTCCTCTTACGTGGCCAAACTTTTCAGCAAGGGCGACGATGCCATCCTGAAGAAAGTGATCGAAGAGGCGGGAGAGGTATTGCTGGCAGCCAAGGATGCAGATAAGCAACATTTGGTATACGAAGTTGCCGATCTCTGGTTTCACACTCTGGTATTGCTGGCACAAAAGGGTTTGAGTGCCGACGACGTGCTGAAAGAACTGGCGAGGCGCGAAGGCGTGTCCGGTATCGAAGAAAAAGCGAGTCGAAAATGAGCAAGAACTGTCTCTTCTGCAAGATCGTGCGCGGCGAGATCCCGTGCAAGAAAGTGTACGAGGATGATGATGTACTGGCTTTCCACGACATCAATCCGGTCGCGCCGGTACATTTCATGCTAGTTCCCAAGCTGCATCTGGTGTCGCTACTGGATGCGGAAGACCAGCACGCCGCCTTGCTCGGCAAGATGCTGCTGCTGGCACCGAAACTGGCACGCGAGCAGGGGCTGGAACACGGTTTTCGCACCGTCATCAATAGCGGCAAGGGTGGCGGGCAGGAAATATTCCATTTGCATATACATGTCATCGGCGGCGGCAACATTCCGCCAATGGTCAAACGCAGTTAATCTAACGAGGAGTACATCATGGGTTCATTCAGCATCTGGCATTGGTTGATCGTATTGTTGGTGGTGGTGTTGATCTTCGGCACCAAAAAATTGCGCAACATCGGCGAAGACCTGGGCGGCGCGGTGAGAGGTTTCAAGGAAGGCATGAAGAGCGACGAAGAGAAACAAAAACCGCTGGATCCCAAGGTCATCGAAGGCGAAGTGAAGGACAAGACGCACTCGCATTAAGCACGCGTTCCAGACATGTTCGACATCGCATTTTCAGAATTGGTCGTGATCGCGCTGGTGGGCCTTATCGTCCTCGGCCCTGAACGGCTTCCCAAAGTGGCGCGCACAGCGGGCCATCTGTGGAGTCGTGTGCAGCGTTACGTGAATAACGTCAAACGGGATATCGCCAACGATATGGCGCTGGAAGAAGCGCGTAAGCTGAAGAGTGATCTCGATCACCAGATATCAGAGGTTGAGAGTTCTTTGCAGGAGGGCGGTCGTGCCTTGGAGCAGCAAGTCGCGCAGGTGGAGCACACGCTGCAAGCGGACGGGTTGACGCCGGAGCAGCGCATTCTTCAGGAGCGACACAAGCAGCCGGCCCCTGACGTGTCTGTCGCGCAAGCAACGCAACAACCCACGCCTGACAACACACCCAAATGAGTCCGACCGAATCCTTCATCGCGCATCTGATCGAGCTGCGCTCGCGGCTCTTGAACTCCGCTGTTGCATTATTGGTAGTCTTCATCTGTCTCGTTCCCTGGTCGGCAGACCTGTACGCCTTGCTGGCGCAACCGATGCTCGCCAAGTTGCCGCAAGGCGGACAGATGATCGCCACCGATGTCACCACGCCGTTCTTTGTGCCGCTCAAGGTGACGATGATGGCGGCTTTCCTCATCGCATTGCCTTACATCATGTATCAGGGTTGGCGTTTCGTGGCTCCGGGCTTGTATGCCCACGAGAAGAAACTGGTGCTGCCGCTCATCGTCGCCAGCACGTTGCTGTTCTTCTGCGGCATGGCTTTCGCTTATTTTGTGGTGTTTCCGGTGGTGTTTGGATTCATCGTCGCTTCCGCGCCGCATGGCGTGGCGGTGATGACTGATATCGACAAGTATCTCAGTTTCGTACTGGGCATGTTCATGGCGTTCGGCATCACCTTTCAGGTGCCGGTGGCGGTGGTGCTGGTGGTCAAGACGGGGATGGTCTCGGTGGAAAAACTGCGCGAAATACGTCCTTACGTATTCGTTGGCGCTTTTGTCGTAGGCGCCATCTTCACCCCGCCGGATGTGGTCTCGCAATTCATGATGGCTATCCCGCTTTGGTTGCTTTACGAAGCCGGGATTCTGGTGGCAGGCTGGGTGGCGACACCGCCAGCCAGCAAATGATCCTGCGCTTCAGTTCTTATTCCTGAGCCTTCGGCCGCGGACGCTTCCCGACTTTCACCTGCACTGCGATCTCGCTCTGGCTGCGTAGCAGCTTGAGCAGTGTGATCTTGCCCGGGGGCAATGCGGAGATGGTTTCCAGCATGGCGGTGGAATCGGCCATCGGTTTGCCGTCGATGCTGACCAGGATATCTCCGGCCTTGATGCCGGCCTTGTCTGCCGGGCTGCCGCGCACCACTTCCGCGATCAGCACGCCATGAGCTTCTTTCAGCTTGAACGATTCGGCCAGTTCCGGTGTGAGTTCCTGTACCGCGATCCCCACCCAGCCGCGCGTCACCGAGCCGCTCTGGATGATCTGCTCCATCACCTTCTTCGCCGTGCTAGTCGGGATGGCAAAGCCGATGCCGAGCGAGCCGCCGTTCGGCGAATAGATCGCGCTGTTGATGCCGAGCAGGTTGCCTTCCACATCCACCAGCGCACCGCCCGAGTTGCCGGGGTTGATGGCGGCATCGGTCTGGATGAAGTTCTCAAAGGTGCTCAACCCAAGATGATTGCGCTTCAATGCACTGACGATACCCATGGTCACCGTCTGTCCCACGCCGAACGGGTTGCCGATGGCCAGTACGATGTCGCCGACATGGGCTTGGTCGGATTGACCAAAGGTGATTGCGGGCAGGTTGCTGCCGAGATCCACCTTGATGACGGCAAGGTCCGTATCCGGATCGGAGCCGACGATGTGCCCCTTGGCCGTGCGCCCGTCAGCAAGCGCGACCTCGATCTCGTCGGCGGTCTCGACCACGTGATGGTTGGTGAGGATATAACCGTCATGGCTGACAATGACGCCCGACCCCAAGCTGGAGCTTTGCTGCGGTACGTTATTGTCGAACTCATCACCGAAGAAAAAGCGGAAGCGCGGATCGTCCATGAAAGGCGCTGCCGGCGTTTTCACCTGGCTGCTGGTGAAGACATTCACCACCGCAGGCATCACCTTTTGCGCTGCACGGCTGAACCCTACCGTGGGCAGATCACCGCCTGCATTGCCGGTGTTTTCATACAGGGTCACCACTCCGCTGCGTGCCGCATTGGGCAGCAACGATGGCCGCAAGGTGTGGATGACGAACAACATAGCGAGACCGACGGTGGTGGCTTGGGCGAAAAGGAGCCAGAATTTGCGCATGATATGATTTGAACCGCTAATTAGATGGGGACGAACCCGATGCGATTGATAGAGTTGCGCGATTATATCGAAAGCGAGCTTGCGGTCAGCCGTTTTCGTGATTACTGTCCGAACGGCGTGCAAGTGGAAGGACGCGCCGAAGTGCGGCGCATCGCCACCGGCGTCACCGCCTCGCAAGCCGTGCTCGAAGCAGCGACCACATGGGGTGCGGATGCCATCCTCGTTCACCACGGCTATTTCTGGCGCAGTGAAGACGCCATCATCACCGGCATCAAGAAGCGGCGCATCGCTCATCTGCTACAGCACGATGTCAGCCTGCTGGCCTATCACCTGCCACTCGATGCACACCCGGGATTCGGCAATAACGCGCAACTCGCTGAACGATTGGGCTTGGTCACGCAAGGACGATTCGGCGAACAGGACATCGCCTGCTTCGGTGAACTGGCCCAGTCGCAGACCCTGCAACAACTAACTCGACACATCCAGCATACCTTGCAGCGCACCCCACTGGTCATCGGCCACGCCAACCCGAACATTGCCCGTATCGGATGGTGCAGCGGAGCAGGGCAAGGCTATTTCGAGCAAGCAGTGGCGCTGGGGTTGGATGCCTTCCTCACCGGCGAAATATCAGAACAGAACGTGCATGTCGCACAAGAGACCGGCGTCGCCTTCATCGCTGCTGGGCATCACGCCACTGAACGCTTTGGCGTGCAGGCGCTGGGCGAGCACCTTGCGACACGCTTCGCGCTGGAGCATCAGTTCTTCGACCAAGACAATCCGGTTTGAAGGTCAGTTTCTTGCGTGTGACAGCGAGAAGTCTTCAACTCCTTCCAGAGTGCTCAGCCCGCTGGATAGCGCACTCATTGCCGCGCCGCTGTTCTTGCTGAGGGCGATAGCGACGAAGTGCCATTCCAGTTTGTCGTTGCTCGAGCGGATGGAGAAAGAACCGGAAGCGACTTCATATCCATGGGAATACACGACGTCGCGCAGGGTGCTTTCCTGCGGGATGAAGTCTTTCTGGAATTCGAGCGTGATGGCGATGGCGGGTCGAGAGGGAAGCCAGCTTTCCAGTTTGGATACCCACATCATGCACAGCGCGGAGAGCATGGTAAGCAATATCGCCGAGGCATAGAAGCCGACACCGACCATGATGCCGATGGCGGAGCAGGTCCAGATGGAGGCGGCAGTGGTGAGGCCGCTGATATTGAGTCCGTCGCGCATGATGACGCCGGCACCGAGGAAGCCGATGCCGGTGACGATGCCCTGGATGACGCGTGTTGGGTCGCCGGCCAGATAGGAATTCACCTGGCCGCCGAACCAGTAAGTGGGGTAGCCGGCGATGACGGTGAGGGCAGCGGCGGCCATGCAGACCAAGCCGTAAGTCCTCATGCCTGCGGCACGGCCATGATACGAACGCTCATAACCCACGATCAATCCGAGTATGAGCGCACCGAGCAGGTTGAAAAACACAATCATGTTGGTCGCAACTTCCGGGGCAGACCAGTAGGAAGACAGATTCGCTATCGATAGTTCGTTCACCCGTGTACTCCTTCGTTGTATTGTTTGGAGTGTACAAGAATCATGCGGAGAATTCTTGTTGAATGTCGGCGAATGAATGGTAACTGATTGTTTGGCATTGTTTTAATCCTGCACAAGTCACCATCCTTGCGGCAGATAGTCATACTGGGTAAAATCCCCGAGTTCCGCGATTTCGGTAGTGTGCGCCCCTGCAAGAGGGGCTTGATTTTGCCGGGACGGTCTGACTTGTTCCGTTATCGACTTCAGATATTTGGACAGTTTATAAAAATAGTTGGCGTCATGAACGCAAACACTTTGGGGTTTGCTGGAACCTGTGGGTTTCGGCTGGGGGCTTCGAGTTTTTTATCTTTAGAAGAAGGGAAGAGATGTCATGAGTGACAATGTGGATCGAAGCAAACGGCGACTATTGCTGGCCGCTACCACGGCGGCGGGCGGCGTAGCTGCAGCAGGAGTGGCAACACCATTTGTGATGAGTTTTTTACCCAGCGAGCGCGCCAAAGCAGCCGGCGCACCCGTTGAGGTCGATATCAGCGGCATCGCGCCGGGTACGATGAAGGTCGTTGAGTGGCAGGGCAAGCCGGTGTGGATCGTACGCCGTTCCAAGGAAATGCTCGATTTGCTGCCCAAGCACGACGCCGAATTGACCGACCCTTCCGCCTCTGTTCCGCAACAACCCGATTACTGCAACAACGCCAATCGTTCCATCAAGCCTGAAGTCTTTGTCGTGATCGGCATCTGTACCCATCTGGGATGTTCTCCGAGCTTCCGTCCGGATGTGGCTCCGGCCGATCTGGGTGCCAACTGGGGAGGTGGCTGGTTCTGTCCTTGCCACGGCTCTCGCTTTGACTTGGCGGCGCGTGTCTACAAGGGTTCGCCCGCGCCAACTAATCTGATCATTCCGCCGCATCAATATCTCAGCGACAACGTGCTGTTGATCGGTGATGACAAGAAAAAGGGAGCCGCATAATGAAACTTCTGAAAAATCTTCTCGGCTGGATAGATGAACGTTTTCCGCTGATCGAAACCTGGAAGCTGCATCTTTCCGAATATTACGCACCGAAGAATTTCAACTTCTGGTATTTCTTCGGCGGCCTCGCGATCCTGGTGCTGGTGATACAGATACTGAGCGGCATCTTCCTTACCATGAGCTACAAGCCGGACGCGCTGTTTGCTTTCGCTTCGGTCGAATACATCATGCGCGATGTGCAGTCGGGCTGGCTGATTCGTTACATCCACTCCACCGGCGCTTCGATGTTCTTTATCGTGATATATCTGCATATCTTCCGCGGCTTGTTGTACGGCTCGTATCGCAAGCCACGTGAATTGCTGTGGATCATCGGTGTGGTCATCTATCTGGCACTGATGGCGGAAGCCTTCATGGGCTATCTGCTGCCGTGGGGGCAGATGTCGTTCTGGGGTGCGCAGGTGATCGTCAACCTGTTCTCCTCCGTGCCGTTCATCGGCCCTGATCTGTCCGTGCTGATCCGCGGTGATTTCGTGGTCTCGGATGCCACGCTGAACCGCTTCTTCGCGCTCCACGTGATCGCGGTTCCGCTGGTATTGGCGGGTCTGGTGTTTGTGCACCTCATTGCATTGCATGCAGTCGGTTCCAACAATCCGGACGGTATCGAGATCAAGAAGAAAAAGGATGCCAATGGCATCCCGCTGGATGGCATCCCCTTCTTCCCCTACATGGTGGTGAAGGACGTCATGGCTGCGGTGGCTTTCCTGATCGTGTTCTGCGCAGTTGTGTTCTTTGCGCCGGATATCGGCGGTTACTTCCTGGAAGACAATAACTTCGTTCCGGCCAATCCGATGAAGACGCCTGAGCACATCGCGCCGGTATGGTATTTCACCCCTTACTACGCCATCTTGCGCGCGGTTCCGCCGTTGTTCGGCTCTCAGTTCCCCGGCGTTATCGCGATGGGTGTCGGCTCGGTGGCCATCCTGTTCCTGCCTTGGCTGGATCGCGGAGCGGTCAAGTCGATCCGTTATCGCGGCCCGATCTTCAAGGCATTCCTGGCAGCCTTCGTGGTGAGCTTCGTTGGTCTGGGCTGGCTTGGTTTGCTGCCTGCCACTCCGACCTACACTTTGATCTCGCGCGTCCTGTCGGTCGTGTACTTCGCATTCTTCATCCTGATGCCGTGGTACACCAAGATCGACAAGTGCAAGCCCGAGCCTGATCGTGTGACGTTCAAATAGAATAACTGAGAGAGGTTCGTTGACATGAAACTAATCAAAAAACTATGGATGCTGGCGCTGCTGCTGCCGGCACTGGCGGTCGCCAATGAAGGTGGTGCTCATCTGGACAAGGCTCCGGGCAGTTTGAAAGACCAAGCCTCGCTGCAACGCGGTGCACAGTTCTTCATTGCCAACTGCCTGGCGTGTCACAGTGCTTCCTACATGCGCTATAACCGATTGGCGGACATCGGGTTGAGCGAGGACGAGATCAAGAAGCTGTTACCGGAAGGTAGCAAGCCGGGCTCGACCATGAAGGCGGTTATGGACGCGGAATCTGCCAAAGCGGCTTTCGGTGTCACACCGCCCGACCTGAGCGTCGAGGCGCGCGCACGCGGCGTGGACTGGCTGTATTCCTATCTGCGCAGCTTCTACGTGGATACCAGCCGTCCAAGCGGCGCGAACAATCTGGTGTTCCCGAACGTGGGCATGCCGAACGTGCTGGGAGGCTACCAAGGCGATCAGGCTCTGGAAATCGAAAAGCACGAGGGACATGAGGTCAAAAAACTGAAGCTGACCAGTCCGGGGTCGTTGAGCACTGCACAATTCGATGCGACAGTCGGCGATCTGGTCAATTATCTCGACTTTATGAGTGAACCGGCCAAGTTGGTTCGTTTTAAGCTCGGTTATATCGTGATTGGCTTCCTGTTCGTGCTCTTGTTCCTGGCATATTTGCTGAAAAAAGAGTTCTGGAAGGATGTCCACTGACGCGGATTTGAATTTGGTGGTGCGTTTGTGGTAACTTCCGCACCCCGTTTCATCCAGCGCCAAACGGGCGGAGCTATCAAGCTTCGCCTTTTTGGTTTTTTACGCAGCGTTTTATCGTGTAGGTGGTTCTTATGATGACACTTTATTCCGGGACAACCGATCCCTATAGCCACCGTTGCCGTTTCGTTCTGTTCGAAAAGGGCATGGATTTCCAGGTCATTGACGTGGATGTCTTTAACAAGCCCGAAGATCTGGCGGTGATGAATCCGTATAACACCGTGCCGGTGCTGGTCGAACGCGACCTGATCCTGTACGAAGCCAATATCATCAACGAATACATAGATGAGCGCTTTCCGCATCCGCAATTGATGCCGCCCGATCCTGTGATGCGCGCGCGCGCCCGTCTTTTCTTGCACCGTTTCGAGAACGAGCTGTTTTGCCATGTTGCCGGTCTGGAAAGCAGCAATGCCAAGGTCGCGGAAAAAGCGCGTATCGCAGTGCGCGAGAACCTCATGCAGATCGCGCCTGTGTTTGCCAAGCAGAAGTTCATGCTGGGGGATGAGTTCTCCATGCTCGACGTGGCGATCGCTCCGTTGCTCTGGCGTCTGGAGCATTACGGCATCCAACTCGACAAGGAAGCGGCACCTCTGATGAAGTATGCTGAGCGTCTGTTCTCGCGCCCGGCTTATATCGAGGCGATGACCCCGGCTGAAAAGGCGATGCGCAAGTGATCACAGATCTGGCATGAGCGAACCGTCCACCAAACCATACTTGATCCGCGCCATCTTTGATTGGTGTGCGGATGCCGGATACACCCCGTACCTGGCGGTGCAGGTGGATGAGTACACGCAAGTGCCGATGGCCTACGTCAAGGACGGCAAGATCGTGCTGAACATCGGCATGGATGCCGTGCGTAACCTGCAACTGGGTAACGAGGATGTCACCTGTGGCGGGCGTTTCGGTGGGGTGGCGCATCAGATCATCGTCCCGATGTCTGCGGTGATCGGCATCTTCGCCAAAGAGACCGGACAAGGGCTGGTGTTCCAGGGGCAGGAGTCATCGCCAATGGGGGCAAGTACTGTCGGGTCTCCGGAAGATGAGCCGCCGCCGCAGGGCAAGCCGACGCTCAGAGTGGTTAAATAAAAAAAGCCGCAGAATTCTCTGCGGCTTTTTTGTGGTGATGCACGATCAGGCGGCGGGTAAAGCCAACTGCGTTTGCATCCTGCTCAAAGCTTTCTGCTCGATCTGGCGTATGCGCTCGGCAGAGACGTTGAACTCGGCAGCCAGTTCGTGCAGTGTCGCACCGTTGTCTTCACGCAGCCATCGAGCCTCAACGATACGGCGGCTGCGCTCATCCAGGCTGGCCAAGGCTCGCGTCAAACCGGCAGTATGCAGATGTTCCCGTTCCGCCTCTTCCAGAATGCTCAAGGGTTCATGCTCCGCGTTGTCGGCGAGATAACTGATGGGGGCGTAACTCTCTTCCTCTTCACCGGCCAATGGTTCAAGCGCAATCTCGTGTCCGGCGAAGCGCGCCTCCATCTCCACCACATCGCGCTCGCTCACGTTCAGTTGCTGGGCGATCTCGCGCACCTGTTGCGGCTTGAGCGGCTCCAGCCCCTGCTTCATGCTGCGCAGGTTGAAGAACAGCTTGCGTTGCGCCTTGGTGGTGGCGATCTTCACCATGCGCCAGTTGCGGATCACGTATTCATGGATCTCGGCGCGTATCCAGTGCAAGGCGAACGACACCAAACGCACACCGCGTTCCGGATCATAGCGTTTGACAGCCTTCATCAGGCCAATATTGCCCTCCTGAATCAGATCGGCTTGAGGCAAACCGTAACCGGCATAGCCGCGCGCCACACTGACCACGACGCGCAAGTGAGAGACCACTAACTGACGCGCCGCATCCAGATCGTTCTGCATCTTGAAGCGAGTCGCCAGAGACAACTCTTCCTCATGCGACAGCACGGGAAAGCGGTTCACGGCCTGCACGTACCCTTCGATGCTGCCAATGGCAGACGGGATAGGTAGACTCATTGTTGCGTTCATGGCATTACCTCCTCTTTCGATGATTCTAGCACTCGCGCAATGAGAGTGCTAGAGTGAAAAAAGGTTCTCTACAGACAGTCCTGTCGGGGATAGTTGCCAGCCTTTGTAAGGCCTGTGGCCTGGCATGGTAGAATTCGCGCCTTCCTGTTTTACAACTATATTTTTAGGATACTTGCCATGTTCTCCGCCAAAAACACCATCGCCGTGACCGACCCAGAAGTTTGGGCCGCTATCCAGAACGAAAACCGTCGCCAAGAGGATCATATCGAGCTGATCGCTTCGGAGAACTACACCAGCCCGGCAGTGATGGAAGCGCAAGGCAGCCAGCTCACCAACAAGTATGCCGAAGGCTACCCCGGCAAGCGCTATTACGGCGGTTGCGAATTCGTCGATGTGGCTGAGCAACTGGCCATCGACCGCGCCAAGGCACTGTTCGGTGCGGAATACGCCAACGTACAGCCGCATTCTGGTTCTCAGGCGAACCAGGGTGTGTACGTTTCCGTACTCAAGCCGGGCGACACCATCCTCGGCATGAGCCTGGCGCACGGCGGCCACCTGACCCACGGCGCGTCGGTGAACATCAGCGGCAAGCTGTACAACGCCATCCAGTACGGTTTGAATGACAAGGAAGAGATCGACTACGACCAAGTGCAGAAGCTCGCTAACGAGCACAAGCCGAAGATGATCGTGGCCGGTGCTTCCGCCTATTCGCTGGTTATCGACTGGAAGCGCTTCCGCGTTATCGCCGACAGTGTCGGTGCCTATCTGTTCGTGGACATGGCGCACTATGCCGGTCTGGTCGCCGCAGGCTATTACCCGAATCCGGTCGGTATTGCGGACTTCGTCACAACCACCACCCACAAGACACTGCGCGGCCCGCGCGGCGGCCTGATCCTGGCCAAGGCCGAGCATGAGAAAGCACTCAACTCCGCCATCTTCCCCGCGCTGCAAGGCGGCCCGCTCATGCACGTCATCGCGGCCAAGGCCGTGGCATTCAAGGAAGCGGCAAGCAAAGAGTTCAAGGTGTACCAGAAGCAGGTGATCGACAACGCGCGCGTGATGGCGAAAGTGCTGACCGAGCGCGGTGTGCGCATCGTGTCCGGCCGTACCGACAGTCATGTGTTCCTGGTCGATTTGCGTGCCAAGAAGCTCACCGGCAAGGATGCAGAGGCCGCTCTGGGCAAGGCACATATCACTGTGAACAAGAACGCCATCCCCAACGATCCGGAGAAACCCTTCGTCACCTCCGGCATCCGCATCGGCTCTCCCGCGATGACCACGCGCGGCTTCAAGGAACTGGAAGCCGAAAAACTGGCCCACCTTATCGCCGACGTACTGGATGCGCCGAATGACGATGCTGTGATCGCGCGCGTGGTCGGCGAAGTGAAAAAACTGACTACGCAGTTTCCGGTGTACGGAGCCTAACGCGGTGAAATGTGAAGGCGAAACTGTGAAACGTGAAACGAAGTACCTGTTTCACCTTTTAACTTTTACCTTTCACTTTTCACGCTTTTCCCTATGAAGTGCCCTTTCTGCAAGCATCCCGCCACTCAGGTCGTCGATACTCGCGAGAACGAGGAAGGTGACAGCATCAGGCGCCGCCGCCGTTGCCTGTCGTGCGACAAGCGGTTCACCACGTATGAGATCGTGGAGTTGCGCATGCCTCAGGTGGTAAAGCAAAACGGCATGCGCAGCGAATTCGACGAGGAAAAGTTGCGTACCAGCTTTACTCGGGCGTTGCACAAACGCCCTGTTCCGACCGAATTGGTTGATGCCGCCATCGATCATGTTACGCAAAGGGTGTTTGCCATCGGCGAGCGCGAGATTGGTTCGCGCCAGATCGGCGAGATGGTGATGAAAGAGCTGCTCAAGCTCGACAAGGTCGCCTACATCCGCTTTGCTTCCGTATACAAGAGTTTCCAGGACGTCGGCGATTTTTCCGATGCCATCGACGCCGTGAAAAATACGCGGCGCCGCAAGAGCGATAAGCAATGAGCTCTGCCGACAGCCATTGGATGGCTCAGGCATTGCGTCTTGCGGAGCGCGGTATGTACACGACTTCGCCCAATCCGCGAGTCGGCTGTGTGCTGGTGCACGACGGCAAGGTCGTAGGAGAAGGTTGGCATGCATTTGCCGGAGAGTCGCATGCCGAAGTGCATGCTTTGCATGCCGCCGGGAAGCAGGCGCTCGGTGCGACGGCCTATGTCACGCTGGAGCCATGCAGCCACCATGGGCGCACACCGCCTTGTGCTGATGCGCTCATTGCTGCGGGTATCAAACGTGTGGTTGCGGCGATGCAGGATCCCAATCCGATGGTTGCCGGGAATGGTCTGAAAAGATTGCGGGCCGCGGGTATGCAGGTCGAAAGCGGCCTGATGGAATCTGCCGCGCTCGAGTTGAATATCGGTTTTGTCTCGCGTATGACATGCGGCAAGCCCTGGGTGCGCAGCAAGATCGCGGCGAGTGTGGATGGGCGCACCGCGCTTGCGAACGGCAGCAGCAAGTGGATCACTGGCGAAGCAGCGCGACGTGATGTGCAACATTGGCGGGCACGTTCCTGTGCTGTGCTGACTGGAGTCGGTACCGTGCTGGCAGACGACCCGCAGCTCAATGTGCGCGAGGTCGAGAGCGGGCGACAACCACTGCGTGTGGTGCTGGACAGCAAGCTGCGAATTCCTGCCACGGCAAAGATATTGCGCAATGGAAAGACACTTGTCTATACCGCCGCAACGGATGTTGCCAAGCAGCAGGCGCTGATCGCAACGGGCGCAGAGGTTGTTGTGCTGGCTGGCCCGACTGGCAAAGTCGATTTGTCGGCGGTGCTGTGCGATCTGGGAAAACGCGGCTGTAACGAAATATTGGTGGAAGCCGGCTCCACGCTGAATGGAGTACTGCTTGAAGCGGGACTGGTGAATGAACTGGTACTGTATCTTGCGCCCCAGTTGCTGGGTGACGCGGCGCGTGGCATGGCGGGGCTGGGTGAGCTCACCAGTCTGTCACAGCGGGTTGCCTTGCAATGGAGTGATGTCCGGCGGGTGGGCAGTGATTTGCGTATCGTCGCAAAAATCTCAAAGGAGGATCGATCATGTTCAGCGGAATCGTAGCCGATGTCGGCCTGATAAAATCGGCGCAGGATCGGGATGGTGGTCTGCGCCTGACAGTGAATGCCGAAGTGCTGGGCCTGGGTGATGTGAAACTTGGCGACAGCATCGCGGTGAACGGCGTCTGTCTGACTGTCGTGAAGATCGACAGCAATGATTTCACCGTGGATGTCTCGCGCGAGACGTTGAACTGCACCACCGGGCTGGAAAAGCAGGGCGGTCATGTCAATCTGGAAAAGGCACTGCGTCTCTCGGACAGGTTGGGCGGGCATCTGGTAAGCGGCCATGTGGACGGTGTGGGCGAGGTGGTCGCCTTCAATGATATCGGCGAAAGCTGGCGTCTGGTGGTGCGCGCACCGCAAGAGCTGGCCAAGTATATCGCGATGAAAGGATCCATCACCATCAACGGCGTCAGCTTGACGGTGAACCAGGTTGCTGGCGCCGAGTTCGAGGTGAATCTCATTCCGCATACGCTGGATGTGACGACATTGAACGAACTGAAAGTAGGCACGAAGGTGAATCTGGAGATCGACCTGATCGCCCGCTATGTCGAGCGCATGCTTTCGGCAGACATGAATTGATCTACAGCAGAAACGGAACAAAACGTTTACTGCGTTTCATGTATTCCTGATATTGCGTGCCGAAATAGCGGATGTTTTCGCGCTCTTCCGCCAGTGTGGCGAGCAACAGAAAGAGGCAGGCCGACAGCGCAATGCTGCCGCTCAACCAGGACATCTGCTTGAAGAATAAACCCCAATCCAGAAATACAAGCGAGCTGTACATCGGGTGGCGGATATAACGATATATCCCGTGAGACACCAGCCGGGTGGTTTTTTCAAAGACCATCAAAGACGGGTCACTGCGCTTTTTATCCTGCATGCCGAACAGTCTGAGCGACAGATATCCGATGCTGATGAAGAACAGCGACACAATCATCAGTATCCCGCTGACGATCTGGGACAAGTTCAGGGGCGAGCTGAACCAGCCATCCATGTTCAGAGTGAACAGTATCAGCATCAGCTCCCAGGCGATAAAACGAGAGAAGCCATGCGATTCCGGTACGCGCAATGATGCTCTGGAGTAATAGACCAAGCCAGCAGTAGCTACGATAAAGACGGTCCATTCCGGCATTGCGCTCTCCGAGGGTGAGGCATGAATTACCGGCGCAAGTCAGATGTTGCGGTCATTCTCGCCTGACATTGAACCAGGATGCGTACAAGGCTGGCAGGAACAGTAGCGTCAGCAACGTTGCGACGAACAATCCGCCCATGATGACCAGCGCCATCGGCCCCCAGAACACACTGGTGGTAAGCGGGATCATGGCGAGGATGGCAGCGGCAGCGGTGAGCAGGATGGGGCGCGCACGGCGCACCGTAGAGTCAAGGATGGCATCGTATCGCGACAGCCCCTGCTTGATGTCCTGTTCGATCTGATCAACCAGGATCACCGAGTTGCGCATGATCATGCCTGCCAGCGAGATCGTGCCAAGCATCGCAACAAAGCCGAAGGACACATGCAAACCGAGCAGTATCGCTGTCACGCCAATGAGGCCGAGCGGGGCGGTGAGCAGCACCAGTGCAACCAGTTTGAATTGCCGCAATTGCCACATCAGTAAGCTGACGATAATGAGGCAAACCAGCGGCAGCACCACTATGATGGAGTCGGTCGCCTTGTCGTTGTCTTCCGCCGAGCCGCCGGTTTCGATGCGGTAACCAGTGGGCAGGCGCGCTCGAAGGCTCGCCAGTTTCTGTTCGATGTCGCGGGTGACGGTCAATGCTTGGATGTCGTCCGGCACGTCCGCGCGTACGGTGATCACTGGCGTCTTGTCCAGACGCAGGACGATCCCGTCTTCCACCCCATCTCTCAAGGTGGCGATGTCGGAGAGTGCCACCAGTTGTCCGCTGGCAGTATGGATACGGACATGCTTGAGGAATTCCTCGCTGCGCCTATCCTTCTCGGCTGCGCGTATGATCACTTCGATGCGCTGGTCGCCTTCGCGATAGTTGGTCACGGTGATGCCAGAATGCAGCATCTGCAGGTAGCGCGAGATGATTTCCGAAGAGAGTCCGAGGGCACGAGCCTTGCCTTGATCCAGTTCGATATTGATGGTCTTGATCGGCTCGTTGGAATCCTGGCTCACATTCTTGGTGTGCGGGGAGTCAGTGACGACCTGCAGCACTTGATCGGCGATCACGCGTGCTATCCCGAAATCCTTGCCGATGACGCGGAACTGTATCGGGTAGCCTACCGGGGGCCCGTTCTCCAGGCGCGATACGCGAATTCCCAAGGCGGCGTATTCCGTGTCCAGGATCTTGCGCAACTTTTTCAGCGTGGCTTCCCGGGCATCAAGGTCGCGCGTATCGATGACGATCTGCGCATAATTCGTGGCGGGTAGTTGCAAGTCGAGCGGCAAATAGAAACGCGGCGTGATTCCGCCTATGTAACTGGTGTATTGCACAACATTCGCATCGCCCTTGAGTCTGTTTTCGATCTCGCGGGTGACACTCTCGGTCATGGCAAGCGGCGTTCCTTCCGGAAGCCACACATCGACCAGCAACTCGGTACGCTCAGACGGTGGGAAGAATTGCTGATCGACCTTGCAGAATCCTAGCAGGGCCAAAGCGAACAGGATGCAGGTGGTGGCGATGACTGCATTGCGATGATCGATGCAAAAGATCACCAAACGCCGTATGCGCTGATAAAACACGCTTTGATAAAGCGTTGCGCCAGTTTGGGGATGCTCTTGCAGTATGCGGAAGCCGAGGTAGGGCGTGAAGATGACCGCGACCAGCCATGATACAAGCAGGGATATGGCCACCACGATGCAGATCGAGATGGTGTATTCACCCGCCGAAGATTTGGCCAGACCCACCGGCAAGAATGCGGCAGCAGTGATCAGTGTGCCGGTGAGCATGGGAAAGGCGGTGCTGGAATAGGCAAAAATGGCGGCGCTGGACTTGTTCCAGCCTTGCTCAAGTTTGACCTTCATCATCTCCACCGCAATCATCGCATCGTCCACCAGCAGGCCGATCGCGATGATCAGCGCACCGACCGAGACGCGTTGCAAGTCGATACCGATAAACTTCATCGACAGGAAGGTTCCGGCCATCACCAGCGGGATCGATAGCGCCACGACCATGCCGGCACGCCAGCCGAGGCTGACGAAGCTGATGGCGATAACGATGACCAGCGCTTCCAGCAGGGACCTCATGAATTGAGTGGTGGCCTGTCTGACCACCCGCGGTTGATCGGCGACCTGATGTATCTCCATGCCTTTTGGCAGATGGCTGCGGATGCCTGCTATGGCAGTATCCAGAGACTTTCCGAGTTGGATCACGTTGCTGTCTTTGGTTCTGGTGATGGCGAGTCCGACCGTGTCCTTGCCGTTGAATTTCATCTTGAACATCGCCGGATCTTCATGGCCGCGATAGACCTGGCTGATATCACCCAGACGATACATCTTGCCGCGCGCCGAAGGGATGCCGATATCCCGGATACTCTCCACCGATTTGAAATCGCCGCTCACACGCAGTCTGGCGATGTTCTGCATGGAAACGATCTCCCCGGCGGGTTCCATCGCGTTCTGCGCTCGCAGGATGGCGGCGATCCTGATCGGGTCGATGCCGTTGGTGGCGATCTTGCTGCTGTCGAATTCGATGTAGATCTTTTCATCCTGCACGCCGATGAGATCCACCTTCTCCGTGGTTTCAAGTTTCAACAATTCCTGACGGGCCAGGCTGGCCTCCAGTTCCAGTGCGCTCGGATCAGGGTCGGTTGAAGTCAGGGCGTAGATGGAGCTGTAGGTGTCACCGAATTCGTCGTTGATGACAGGTCTGCCGGCATCATCCGGTAGTGAGCGGCGCATGTCGGCGAGACGCTTGCGTATCGTTATCCAGGTGGCGGCGAGTTCCGAGCGCGGCATGGAATCCCTGAGCGTGACGAAAATGACCGCTTCGCCAGGTTTGGAGGCGCTGGTGATGCTGTCCAGCCATGGGGTCTCCTGCAGCACACGTTCGATACGGTCGGTGACCTGCTGTTCTACTTCGCGCGCTGTCGCGCCCGGCCACTGTACCTTTACGACCATGACCCTGAAAGTGAATTCCGGGTCTTCGTTCTGTGGCAATTCCATGTACGCGATGACGCCGGAAACGAGCAGGGCCAGCAGCAGGTAAAGAACCATTGCCTGATTGCGGATTGCCCATTTTGAGAGATTGATGCGCATCGTGGTTCGTTGAACGAAGGTGAACGCTCCGATTATAAGTGGTTTGGCTGCAAGTTGGGGGAGGCTGGGAAGCTCCTGTCTGGTTGGGAGAGGATTGATGGAGAAGAGAGTAATACTGCCGAAGGTGTTAAAATCCGCCCCCTGCGATATTGCGGCAACCTGACAGAAACACATTCATGACTGACATTGCACCGATAAACGAGATCATCGACGAGATACGCGCCGGGCGCATGGTTGTGCTGGTGGACGAAGAAGATCGCGAGAATGAGGGAGATCTGTTGTTCGCGGCAGAATTCGTCACGCCAGAAGCCATCAACTTCATGATCCGTCATGCACGCGGATTGGTCTGCCTCACGTTGACCGAAGAGCGTTGCCGCCAGCTCGGCATCTCGCACATGGCACGGGACAACAAGAGTCCGCTCGGCACCAATTTCACCGTTTCCATCGAGGCGGCACAAGGCGTGACCACCGGTATCTCCGCTTCGGATCGTGCTACCACTATCCGCGCGGCGGTGAAGAAAGATGCCGGTCCCGCAGATATCGTTCAGCCAGGCCACATCTTTCCGATCATGGCGCGTCACGGCGGGGTACTGGTGCGTGCCGGTCATACCGAAGCAGGCTGCGACCTGGCGCAGATGGCCGGGCTGATGCCGGCATCAGTGATCTGCGAGATCATCAAGGAAGACGGCGAGATGGCGCGTTTGCCAGATTTGATTCCGTTCGCCAAAGAGCATGGCTTGAAGATCGGCACCATCGCCGACCTCATCGAATACCGGATCCAGAACGAGACATTGGTCGAGCGTGTGGCACGCCGTACGGTGCAGACCGCTTACGGCGAACTCGATCTGGCGACTTACACCGACAAGACCACGCAGCGCACCCACCTCGCACTGATAAAAGGTGACATACAACCGCAGACCGAGACGGTTGTGCGTGTGCATGAACCGCTGTCGGCGCTGGATTTCCTGGAACAGATCAGCTTGTCCGACACCACCAGTGTGCATGACGCGCTGAAGAAGATCAGCCAGTCTTCGGCTGGTGTGCTGGTGCTGATGCACCATACCGAGACGTCGGCGGATCTGCTGGCACGGGCTGCGGCCACGCCCGAGGCGCATCACGCGCAGTGGGATCCGCGCAGTTACGGCATCGGTGCGCAGATCCTGCGCGACCTCAACGTCGGCAAGATGTGTCTCATCGCCACCCCGCGCAAACTGCCCAGCATGACCGGCTTCGGTCTGGAGGTGGTGCGTTACTGTCAATGCAAGGAAACGAAATGAAAGAGATCGAACAGAATTTGAATGGAAAGGGTCTGCGCATCGGCATCGTGCAGAGCCGTTTCAACGAAGTAGTGTGCGACGGGCTGTTGGCAGCCTGCCATGCGCGGCTGCTGCAGAGCGGTGTGAGCGACAACGACATCACCCTGGCCAACGTGCCGGGAGCGCTGGAGATCCCGCTGGTATTGCAGACGATGGCGCAGAGCAAGAAATTCGATGCGCTCATCGCGCTGGGGGCGGTGATACGTGGCGACACCTATCACTTCGAAGTGGTTTCCAACGAGTCGGCGCGTGGTGTGGGAGAAGTGCAGTTGCATAGTGGCGTACCTGTTTCCAATGCGATCTTGACCACAGACACCGATGAACAGGCCGAGGTGCGCATGAACGTCAAAGGCGCAGAAGCAGCACTGGTCGCGATTGAAATGGTGCACTTGCTGAAGGCGCTGGCATGAGCGAAATGAAGCAGGGAGGTCCGGCAAAAAGCCAGCGTCATCGTGCACGCGAATTGGCGCTGCAAGGTATTTACGAGTGGCGTCTTTCCGGCAAGAGCTCCACACTGATCGAGCGGGGCACGCGCGACGAAAAAAGCCTGGGACGCTACGACACCGAGTTCTTCGGGCAACTGCTGAACGGCGCCATTGCGCAACACGAGGCATTGGGTGCCCAGATCGCGCCGCACCTCGATCGCAAGCTGGAAGAGCTCAGCCCGGTCGAATATTCCGTGCTGCTGCTTGGCGCGTTCGAGCTGGTGTATCATCCCGAGATACCCTATCGCGTCGTCATCAACGAGGGCGTGGAGTTGGCCAAGACTTTCGGCGGCAGCGACGGACACAAGTTCGTCAACGGCGTATTGGACAAACTGGCGGCGCAAGTGCGTGCGGTTGAAGTGAGAGCGAAGTAGATTGTCATTCGCAAGGCGGTAGTTGCTGGTCGGATATTCTCATCCGTCATTCGTGGAGTCTTCGCAAATGAGCTGCGCTTACATTGTTGGTCAAATCACAGTAAAGGATCCGGAAATGTGGGCTGAGTACCGGAGCAAGGTTCCGGAAACTTTAGCGCCGTGGAGCGCGGAGCTTGTCTTTCGGGGAAAGCAAATAGCTGTTCTTGCGGGTGCAAACCCCCATTCGGATATCGTCGTTATCCGTTTCCCGAACGTCGCGGCAGTGAATGGCTGGTTCTCGTCAGCCGCTTATCAATCGCTCATTCCGCTTCGGCAACAAGCCGCTGAAATGGACTTGCTGTCCTATGAAGCCTGATTCCCGGCCAATATTCGACTGACTTCATGTCCGAATTCGATCTCATCCGGCGCTATTTCACCCGTCCAACACCCGGTGCGACACTGGGTGTGGGCGATGATGCCGCGCTTCTGAATGTCGCTGCGGGCATGGAGTTGGCGATCTCCACCGACATGCTGGTGAGCGGTACGCATTTTTTCCCGAAGGTCGATCCTTTTCTGCTGGGACACAAGACGCTGGCAGTGAATCTGTCCGACATGGCGGCGATGGGGGCGGCACCACGCTGGGCTACGTTGTCGCTGGCGATGCCTCAGGCAGACGAGGCATGGTTGAAGGGATTCAGCTCAGGCTTCTTCGCACTTGCCGACGAATTCGAAGTAGAACTCGTGGGTGGCGATACCACGCGCGGGCCGCTGAATCTGTGTGTCACCATCATGGGCGAAGTGCCGCACGGCAAGGCATTGCGCCGCAGCGGAGCGCAGGTCGGCGACGACATCTGGGTGTCGGGTTCTCTGGGCGATGCCGCGCTGGGGCTGGCACATCTTCAAGGCAAACTGACGCTGCCTGATGAACACCGGGTTTTATGCCTGGCCGCACTGCATGAGCCGCAGCCGAGGGTGGAACTGGGACTTGCGTTGCGCGATATTGCGCATAGCGCCATTGATATCTCCGATGGCTTGTTCGCCGATCTCGGCCATATCCTTGAGCGTTCCGGCGTGGCTGCCGAGCTACGCTATGATAAATTTCCACTGGCACCGTTCTTTGTCTCTGCCGGCGAAGATATGCAGGGATTGGCGCGGCATTGTGCCCTGTCGGGCGGCGACGATTATGAGTTGTGTTTCACCGCGCCAGTCGAGCAGCGCGACGGGATAAAAGCCATCTCATCCAGGCTGAACCTGCCGCTGACGCGCATCGGAAAGATCGTTTCCGGGAGTGGCTGCAAGGTGCGCCGGGCGGATGGAAGCGTGATGACGATAAAGGAAAGCGGATATGACCACTTCGCATGAGCAATTGAAGTTCCAGCCGGGATGGCGCTTTCTGTTCAGCCATCCGGCCCATTTTCTGTCCTTCGGATTTGGCGCCGGGCTGGTGCCGAAAGGGCCGGGGACAGCCGGTACGCTGGTCGCGTTCCCCATGTACTGGTATCTCGCGCCGAGACTGAATGACGCCATGTTCATTCTGGTGCTCATCTGGTGTTTCGCCTTCGGGGTTTGGGTATGCGACAAGACCGGCAAGGCGCTTGGAGTGGCCGATTATGGCGGCATCGTCTGGGATGAGATCGTCGCCTTCCTGCTGGTATTGTTCTTCACGCCGGAAGGTATGGCGTGGCAGTTGCTGGCCTTCCTGTTGTTCCGTTTCTTCGACATCGTCAAGCCGCAACCGATCCGCCATTTCGATCAGACATGGCACGGCGGTCTGGGCGTGATGTTCGATGACATTCTTGCGGCGGGATATACCCTGCTGTGCCTGGCGTTGATCAAAAGCATCCTGGTATGAGAAAGGTGTTCGTCGCTCTGGGCTGCTGCATCGCCCTGAGTGCGCAGGCCGAGAATTTCAGCGCCAAGGTCATCGTCGTGATGGATGGTGACACGGTCATGGTATTGCGCGACGGGCAAAAGATAAAAGTGCGTCTGGCCAATATCGATGCCCCGGAAAAGGAGCAGGAGTTCGGCAGGCAGTCGCGGGAATCGCTGCTGGAGATGGTGGGCAGGAAACAGGTACAGATCGACAGTCAGGCATTCGACCAATACGGACGCATCATCGGCTCGATCACGGTGGACGGACTGGATGCCAATCGGGAGCAGGTGCGACGCGGCATGGCGTGGGAATACTCGAATTTCCATACCGATAAGACCTATGTTGCCCTGCAAGACGAGGCCAGGCAAGCAAGACGCGGACTGTGGGTGCAGAGCGACCCGCAAGCACCATGGCAATGGCGCAAACTCCATTCTTCGGGCAAAGCGAATATACAAAAACAGCCCGCTGCATCAAAACGCGCGACGCCGGTCATGCTGTATGACGTGGTGTGTGGCAACAAGCGCCGTTGCGCGCAAATGGTCTCGTGCGAAGAAGCGTATTTCTATCTAACCCGCTGCGGAGTGAAGACGCTGGATGCGAACGGGGATGGCGTGCCGTGCGAAGCGCTCTGTTCCGGAAAATAGATATTCGCGGGAACGTTCAATCGAGCCTGATCGTTTTGATACCCCCGGCATCGCACTGCAAAATGATGGTCTTGCTGCTGTCCCAGTCCCCCAGCACCCAGCGCTCGCAGGTATGTCCATCCAGATGATGCAGATGTCTTGCCGGGCGGTGAGTGTGTCCGTGGATGAGGCGCGGGTAATGGTTTTGGCGTAACAATTCGTTCACTGCATCGCAGTTCACATCCATCAGCGACATCTTCTTGATGTTCTTCTGCGATTCGCTTTGCAGTCTCATCTGTTCTATCTGCTTCTTGCGCTGCGTCAGCGGCTGTGACAGAAACTGTTTCTGCCAAGCATCGCCGCGCACCATGTTGCGGAAGCGCTGATACTCGACGTCGTCAGTGCACAGCTCATCGCCGTGGGAGAGCAGGGTCGCTGTGCCATAAAGATCGAGCAGGGTAGGGTCTTTGAGCAGTGAGGCATGGCAGGCGGCGCAGAGCGCTTTGCCCATCAACAGGTCGCGGTTACCGTGCATGATGAAGATGCGCGTGCCGTGAGCGGCAAGATCGCACAGAGTCGCGGTGATCTGGCGGTGAAAAGGGTCGTCCAGATCGTCATCCCCCGCCCAATACTCGAACAGATCGCCAAGAATGTAGAGCGCTTCTGCACCGGGGGCGATCTCGGCGGAAAAGTGCAGGAACAACTCCGTGCTGCGCGGATGGTCTTGGCTTAGATGCAGGTCGGAGATGAAGAGAGAGTGAGACATGAGTGTGTTGGGGGTAGATACCCTCTCCCTCTGGGGGAGGGCCAGGGCGGGGGATGAGTTGCCGCAAAAAGCGTTTATTGCTCAACAGCCCTCACCCCAACCCTCTCCCGCTTGCGGGAGAGGGGGATTTTTTTACTGAACCACTTCCGCTTTGGTGATGATGACATCCTCTTTCGGCACATCCTGGTGGAAGCCGCTGCTGCCCGTAGCCACCTTGCCGATAGCATCGACCACTTCCTTGCCATCGACCACTGTGCCGAATACGCAGTAGCCCCAGCCGTCCTGTCCGGGATAGTCGAGGAAGCTGTTGTTTTTGGTATTGATGAAGAATTGCGCGGTGGCGGAATGCGGGTCGCCGGTGCGCGCCATGGCGATGGAATAGGTCTCGTTCTTGAGTCCGTTCGCAGCCTCGTTCTTGATCGGCGCATTGGTCGGCTTCTGCTTCATGCCCGGCTCGAAGCCGCCGCCCTGGATCATGAAGTTGGGGATGACGCGGTGGAATACGGTGTTGCTGTAGAAGCCGCTGTTCACATAGTCGATAAAGTTCTGGACGGTGACGGGAGCTTTCTCGGCATCGAGTTGCAGGGTGATGATGCCCTTGTTGGTATGCAGTTTTACCATTTTCATTTTTCCTTTGGTTGCGGGGGTGGATGCGGCTTGTGCAGGCAGGACGCAGAGTCCGACCAGCAAGAATGCGAGAACGATGCGTACGAGTTTCATTTATGCGGCTCCTTCATAGACGATCTGCCAGCGTCCGTTCTGTTTCTTCCAGTACTGGCGTTTGTTCATGCGGTTGGAAAGATTGTTGCTGTCGTAATCCTGTTCGAAATTCACCACCACCAGATTGGGTTGGCTGGGGTAGGGGAAGATGCTGACGTTGGAAAGATTGACCTTGATCCATGTCTTGCCCGAGTTGACCAAGCGTTTCTGCTGTGCGAAGGCGGGCAAGTCCATGCTGCCGGTGGAGAAGTCATGCGCGTAGTGCGCGAGATAGGCTTCGGTGTCGCGACTGGCCCAGTCGCTGCGCCATTGTTCGATCTCCTTCTGCAGTTCGGCGCGCTCGTTTCGATCCGCCTCGTCGCTCCAGTCCATCTTGCTGGTGATGATGACCGGTGTCAGGCCGATCTGGAGATGCTTGCCGAGCTGGTTAAGATCGTTGTTGGCCAGTACCACGCAACCATTGCTGGCGCGCGGCGGGCGGCTGTAGGTGTCGCTCGGTGTTCCGTGCAACCAGATGCCGTGCCCGTCGCGTCCCAGTCGTTTGTCCCATTCGTTGGGGTAACTGAGCGGATAGGCGCCGGAACCGTAGAAATCGGTGAGCTTGTCGCGGGTCAGATGTTCGTTGACGAAATACACGCCTAGCGGCGTCTTCTGGTCGCCTTCAAACGCCTTGTCCGCCCCTTTCTTGCCGACGCTGATGTAAAAATCGGCCACGTAGCGCGGTTCGCCATTGGTGTTCTCGAACAGGTAGAGCGTGGACTTGCTGGTGTCCACCACCACGGCATATCTTTGCTTGGGCGAGAGTTGCCACAGGTATTTCGGCACGGCGATGGGTTGTTGCTGCTGCACGCGTTGCAAACGTGCATTGGCTTCCTCGCGCAGATCCTGTACGCGGTCGCGCGGTGCGTTGGGGGCGTCGCCGAAGTCGCTGATCGACTTGGAGCGAGCCAGCAACAGATCGCCCCTGACCAGTTGCGCCAGCTTGAAGTTGGGATTGATCCTGAGCAGCGAATCGACCTCGTTCAATGCCACATCGAGGCGATTCTCGCCGACCGCGCGCAAACTCTTCGCCAGACCGATTTCCAGGTCGCGCGAGTCGGATTCGCCCGCAGTTGCAGGTACGGCGATCAATGCGAGCAGAATGAGGCTGGTGATCTTGCGCATGAATTATTTGCCTGAGCGTTCTTCCGCGATCAGCCATTGGCCGTTCTCTTTCACCCAAAGTAGTGTTTTGGCTGAGTTGCTCTTCAGGTGGCTGGCGCGATAGGACTGTTTGAAGCTGACGCTGGCATGTGTGTCATCCGTAACACTGACTTTGGCATCATGTATCTCGACATGGATGGACTTGGGAGCGGCGATGCGCTCCTTGCGTTGCGCTTCCCATGCGCTGCGGCTCAGGCCATCAGGTGTCTTGAAAGCACTGGCGTAGGAGGCGAGATATTTCTTGCTGTCCTTGGCAGACCAGGCGGCGGCCCAGTCCCGCGTGGCTTTCAGCGCATCTGCCGAAGGATTGGCGGCAGCGGCCGGTTCCGGTTTCTTCGGTATCGGCTGGGTTGCTACTGGTGCAACTGCGGCGACCGGAGTGGTGGCGGGTGCGCTTTCGGCAAGTGCGGCAACGGTTGGCTTGGCGGTGCGGGCGACCTTCGTATTGCCACCAAACAGATCGCGGATCATCGCCAGTTTGGTCTGGGTGCTGGTATTGCTCTTGTCCAGTTGCAATGCACGGTCATAGGCCTGGCTGGCCATCTTGGCATAGATATCGCCCAGGTTCTCGTGGGCGGTGGCGTAGCTGGGATGGGTGCGGATAGCCATCTCCAGCTTCTCCTTGGCCTTGTCGTACTGGCCTTGACTGGCATACAGCACGGCGAGGTTGTTGTAGGGTTCTGGGAGTTCCGGATAATCCTCGGTCAGATCGGTAAAGGTCTTGATGGCGCTTGTCGTATCGCCCTGTTCAGTCTGGATCAGCCCCTTGAGAAAACGCGCTTGCGCATCTTTCGGCTTGGTGGCAAGGACGACATTGACCTTCTCCATCGCCTGCGCATGCAACCCTTGCTTGAACAGCTTGTTGGCATCCTGAATATCGTCAGCCTGCACCGCAAGTGGGGTAGCCAGGAAAGCGCACAGAGCAGCGATGTGTCCAATTTTCTTGATATTAATCATCGAGTGTTTTCGTTCCGAGAAAGTTCCGACGGCCCAGTCCGTCCGGAGAGCCGCGATTCTATCAAATAAGCGGCGGCCTTACACGGATTGCGTCCGGTCTGGAGGAGGTTATTTTCAGGTAGAATTCCGCACCTTCATCGCTGAAAACTTTTCGAAATCAATATGAGCAGCAACACACCCATTTCAACGGCACCCGTTTCCAATTTCATCCGCACGATCATCGATGGCGATCTCGCCATCGGCAAACACAAGAGCATCGTTACCCGCTTCCCGCCGGAGCCGAACGGTTACCTGCACGTGGGGCATGCCAAGTCCATCTGCCTTAACTTCGGTCTGGCGAAAGATTACAACGGCAAGTGCAACCTGCGCTTCGACGACACCAATCCGGAGAAGGAAAATGCAGAATATGCGCAGTCCATCCAGGATGATGTGCGCTGGCTGGGCTTTCAGTGGGACGGCGAAGTGCACTGGGCATCGGACTATTTCGATGCGTTGTACGGCTACGCGGTGGAGTTGATCAGCAAAGGTCTGGCCTACGTGGACGACCTGACGCCGGAGCAGATGCGCGAATATCGCGGCACGCTGACGCAGGCGGGCAAGAATAGCCCGAACCGCGATCGCCCAGTTGGAGAAAACCTGATGCTCTTTCAGATGATGAAAGGTGGTCAGTTTCCAGACGGGGCGATGGTGCTGCGCGCCAAGATCGACATGACTTCGCCCAACATCAACATGCGCGACCCGGTCATCTACCGCATCAAGCGCGCCCACCACATCCGCACCGGCGACAAGTGGTGCATCTACCCGATGTACGACTACACCCACTGCATCTCGGACGCGCTGGAAGGCATCACCCATTCCATCTGCACGCTGGAGTTCGAAGATCACCGCCCGCTGTACGACTGGGTGCTGGACAACATCACTATTCCATGCCACCCGCGCCAGTACGAGTTCTCGCGGCTGGAGTTGCACTACACCATCACCAGCAAGCGCAAGCTGCTGCAATTGGTGAACGAGAAGAAAGTGAGCGGCTGGGACGACCCGCGCATGCCCACGATTTCTGGCATGAGAAGGCGGGGCTATACACCGGAAGGTATCCGCGAATTCGCCAAACGTATCGGCGTCTCCAAGAGCGAGAACAGCGTCGACATGGCGATCATGGAAGGCGCGATTCGCGAGGATCTGGAGTTGCGTGCACCGCGCGTGATGGCGATCATCAATCCGCTCAAGGTGACGATCACTAACGCCGACGGCGCGCTGACGCGCGAAGCGGACTTCCATCCCAACATGCCGGAACTCGGCAAGCGCATGGTGCCGTTCGGCAAGGACCTGCTCATCGAAGCCGACGACTTCGCCGAAGTGCCGCCATCCGGATGGAAGCGCCTCACCCTCGGCGGCGAGATACGCCTGCGCCACAGCTATGTGATGCGTTGCGACGAAGCGGTGAAAGATGCGAACGGTAAGGTGATCGAGCTGAAATGCAGTATCGACCACGACACGCTGGGCAAGAACCCGGAAGGCCGCAAGGTGAAAGGCGTGATCCATTTTCTGTCGCGCGAACATGCGTTGCCTGCCGAGATACGGTTGTATGACCGCTTGTTCACCGTACCGGAGCCGGATGCGGATAAGGAGAAGGACTTCCTGGAATTCATGAACCCGCATTCGCTGGAAGTGGTGCAGGGCTGGGTGGAAGCTGCTGTGCGCGATGCTGTGCCGGAAACGCGCTACCAGTTCGAGCGTCTGGGTTACTTCGTGACCGACAGGCGCGAGCATCAAGCGGGTGGCAAGCTGGTGTTCAATCGCACGGTGACGTTGCGTGATTCCTGGGCGAAAGAACAAAACTGACCGTCATTCCGGCCCTTCGGCAGGCTCAGGATAAACTGACCTGCGGTCAGGCCGGAATCCAGTGCCTTTATCAAATATGCTGTTAGGTTTGTCCGTGCGTTGCACGGATTATTTGACTGGCTGGATACCGGCCTCCGCCGGTATGACGGGAATACAGAGAGGTGACTCGGTGAGCAAACTGCCGTGCGTTTATCTGCTTGCCAGCAAACGTAACGGCACTTTGTATGCCGGAGTAACCTCCGACTTGGTTAAGCGGGTGTGGGAGCACAAGAATCACGTGGTCGATGGTTTCACCAAACAGTATGGCGTGGATCAACTGGTTTGGTATGAAGTGCATGAAACGATGGAATCGGCCATTCAGCGCGAGAAGGCGCTCAAGGAATGGCAGCGTGCTTGGAAGTTGAAGTTGATTGAAGAGCTTAACCCTGACTGGAAGGACTTGTACGGCTCGATATGTTAGGCCGCCATACCGGCAGCGAGTCGTCATACCGGCGAAGGCCGGTATCCAGTCATAAAAAACAGCCCGTGCAACGCACGGACAAAACCAACTGCATATTGAAAAACCCGCTGGATACCGGCTTACGCCGGTATGACGGCACTAGGTAAGACTGTAAATGTTAAAAATCTACAATACCCTCGCCCGCGACAAGCAGGATTTCAAGCCCATTGAGCCGAACAAGGTGCGCATGTATGTATGCGGCATGACCGTGTACGACTACTGCCACCTCGGCCATGCCCGCGTGATGGTGGTGTTCGATATGGTCTACCGCTGGCTGAAGGCTTCCGGCTACGACGTGAACTACGTGCGCAACATCACCGACATCGACGACAAGATCATCAAGCGTGCGGCCGAGAACAAGGAATCCATCCACACACTGACGCAGCGTTTCATCGACGCGATGCACGAGGATGCTGATGCACTCGGTGTGCAACGCCCTGACCATGAGCCACGTGCCACGCAGTTCGTGCCGCAGATGCTGGAGATGATTTCGCAACTGGAGAAGAACGGGTTGGCCTATCAGGCGGCAGACGGCGACGTGAACTATGCGGTACGCAAGTTCGACGGTTACGGCAAGCTCTCCGGCAAATCACTCGAAGATCTTCGCGCCGGCGAACGAGTGGAGGTCGCTTCCGACAAGAACGACCCGCTCGACTTCGTGTTGTGGAAGCACGCCAAGGATAGCGAAGCGGAAGAAGTGAAGTGGGATTCGAAGTGGGGCAAAGGACGCCCCGGCTGGCACATCGAATGCTCGGCGATGGGTTCGGAATTGCTCGGCAATCATTTCGACATCCACGGCGGCGGTGCCGACTTGCAGTTCCCGCACCACGAGAACGAGATCGCGCAGAGCGAGGGCGCGCACCAGTGCCAGTACGTGAACTACTGGATGCATAACGGCTTCGTGCGCGTGGACAACGAGAAGATGTCCAAGAGCCTGGGTAATTTCTTCACTATCCGCGAAGTGCTGAAAAAATACGATGCCGAAGTGGTGCGGTTCTTCATCCTGCGCGCGCATTACCGCAGTGCCTTGAATTATTCGGACCAGCATCTGGATGATGCGAAAGGTGCGCTGACGCGGCTGTACACGGCATTCAAAAGCGGGCCTTCTGCTGCCGTCGGGAAGATTCTTGAGGAGGTGAGCGTCCTTGACTGGAACACTCCCCATGCCGTTCGCTTCAAAGCCGCCATGAACGACGACTTCAATACGCCCGAGGCCGTCGCCGTGCTGTTCGACCTCGCCAACGAAGTGAACCGCAATCAATCAGTCGAAGCAGCAACGCAACTCAAGACATTGGCCGGTGTGCTGGGTTTGCTGCAACGCGACCCGCAGGAATTCCTGCGGGGAGAGTCCGTTGAGGGCGGGCTGGACGATGCAGCGATCAACGCTCAGATTGAAGCCCGCATCGCCGCCAAGAAAGCGAAGAACTTCGCCGAGGCAGACCGCATCCGCAAGGAATTGCTGGAGGCGGGTATCGTGCTGGAAGATTCAGCGCAGGGTACGACTTGGCGCAGGGCTTAGGGTAGTCTTCCTGCGCTCACCATACGGTTAATCAGGATGTTGGGTGATATCCACACAACGATATCATCAAAATTCTCATCATCGTTTGCCGTGCGGGTGATTGGGTCGCTACTAAAGAATGTTGTGCCAGTTGTGTTTGCATTGGTTTGCTGATTGGCAACATTGGGGTAAGTGTTCGGAGCAAGAGGTGAAATGGTCGTTCCGGATTCTAAAGTTCCATATATGCCATTCACACCGTGTGAAAGGACAACAGTTGGAATGTAGTTGCTTAAGATTGAGCCATCCAGATTTTTTATCGTGATATCGCCTGGCGTGCTAGTGGAAAAGACGCCAGAAGCTGTTGAAAACGCTGGCGTGACGCTGTAATGAAGCAAACGTCCCCATCCATCTGTTCGATTCACCCCTAACGTTGCAGAGGGGAGGAATCCGACCCGATTGTTGCATTGCAAAGTGCCGCCATTTCTGTCCTCAATCCCGTTGACCTGTGAAGCCGGACAGGGAAGATACCCTTTTGAGATTGCGAAACCAAAGAGCGATTCCTTGACCTCTTCGAGTTGCTTGCGGGTTTCATTCCTGCGCTGTTGTTCGATCTGTCCGGAAATGGTTGGTAATAAGCCGCCAAGTAGTAGCGCAACGATAGCGAGCACGATAGCCATCTCGACCAGTGAAAAGCCACTTTGATGCTGGGTGAAGTTTGAATGTATCTTCATTTGAAAATCACCGTATCGTTGAAAGTTGCTGAGGGCGTATTCTGAATGAAATTATAACCGCCACTTTGGTCGGCATTTTGATTTCCTCCCTCCAGATATAAGCTGGGGTCGGTTTTGATGCTTGCACGTGAAGTTTGATCAGGTGAGCTTAATGCTTTTCCTGCGACGATGACAATGAAGTTTTTGTTGGCTAACACGGCAGGTGTTGAAACGCTGAGACATGTCCCGCATGCAGGGGCAACAAGAGGGATGGTTGGCTTATAGGCATCGGACAGTCCGTAAAATACCAAGTCTTTCCAATTAAACCACCAACCGGAAAGTGAATCGATGTTGCAGTTGCCTGTCCAATTGTTTTTCATACCGATTGTGGGGGTGTCCGAACATTTGTTGGTGCCTAGATCGCTGAGATTTCCACCACTGGACAGGCAAGTTTGTTGAAATGGCGCATCCGGTATGCGCCCAAATAAATGGTCCACTCCATCCAGGTAAGAGGGGTAATCGCCCGGTAGTACTGCCCAAGGGTAACGTCCCATATTCTGGGGGTCGTTAGCATATTCGCTGAGGCACTGTTTAACTTCTCCTGCTACGCGTCTTTGAACGGCCTGCATAATATTATCTTGTGTGATTACCAGTATTTGATCGTTGATAATTACGTTGTCGGTGTTATGTATGGAATCGTGGATTTTGATTCTGCCTTGAATGAAGCCATCGGAAGCTGAACTATTGGCAAAATTGGCGTTATCTTCATTGAGTAAGGTATGAGGCAAATTGCTATTAATCTTGTCTAAATAATCATTGAAAATATCCAGATAATTTGCGGCGTTACATTTTGGGGTTAGAGTTGGCGGGGATGCTGTACATATGTCTGCGCTGTCGCAGTCCACATTGATTGAGCAACTACGATTCTGCGGCAATGTTTCACCTTGCCTTATCAGGACTTCACCAGGGGCAATAACCACTGCAACAGCTCCATTGTTCGTGCTGCCATCGTTCAATAAGCTACCGTCAGAAGCGTGTACGGTTATTGTTCCAGACGAATTGCTGTTCAGGCATCCGGATTGGCCGGGAGCGGTGCACGGCGTAACGGGGGATTTTTTGAAGTTGATTGAAACGGCATACCACAATCTTTCACCGTTGCTGTCGCGTAGATCTGGCAGACCTAAAGTTTTCCATGGGAGGCGACCAATCGCATTGCCGCTACAAGAGGGTTCGGCTGAGCCATCATTGTTGATATCTGGGCAGGGTAGGTTTCCGGGGCGCGGACTAGCAGCAGACGGGTTAGTTATAACTACAGACGCTGCATATCCGATCAGCGCTTCTTTGGCTTGCTTCAGAGCATTAGCCGTTACTTCATCCCGCTTGGCTTGCAACGCAATACTGCTCAAAGAGCTAACGAGAAAAGCCGCCACACCCATGATTAGGATGACCAGCATCACGATGAATGCCGCACCGCGTTGTCGCGATAAGCCGGAGTGCGCGCACAGGGTGATCATGGTGCGCGGCCTGTTTATTTGTTGTCGTCTGGTGCTGGCGCGTCGAGCAGTATCCGTTGTCCGACTTTGAGCTGCACAGGTTGCGTTTTGCCGGGTACGATGACGGCTGCGGAGGACGGGGCTTTACCGTTGTTGCTTTCTGCTGCCTGCGCCTTGCCGTTGATCCAGACGGTGCGGTTGCCGCCTTTTCTTTGTACCACCCCGTTGACGACGATGGAATCGCGGATCACGGCTTCTTCACCGCTATCGCTGGGCAGATGTAAATCCAGTTGTTGTCGCTGCTGCGGAGTGTAGAACAGTCGTCCTAACTCACCTGCCTGAGCGGTAGAAAACATGCCGAATAGAGCCAGCATCAGAAATATAAGAGGGTGTTTGCTCATGGCGCGCCCTTGCTCTTCATGGTGAACCATCCGCCGGTGCATTCAGCCTTGAGCTTTGAGGTTTCATTGCTGCCGGAACGGGTGAGGGTGCATCCGTCGAGCATGAACCAGCCATTCAAGTGAGTGCGCATGGCGGACAGGAGGTGCAGCAGTTGTTCTTCATGCAGCAGTTCAACCTGTAGCGTCATGTTGCTGCGGTTGAGCTGGAAGTTGCCCGCCTCAGCAGGCGGGTTGGGAGTGAAGGTTTGCTGTGGAGTGATGGTGTACTTGAAGTCGAGCACACGTCCTTCCAAACGCAGTTTTTCCAGTCCTTCCATCCAGTCGAGTCGTTGTTCGTTGCCGATGATCTTGCGCGCCAGCAGGGCGTTGTATTCCTTGGCATAGGTGGCCATGTTCTCCTGATCGCTCTGCGCTGCGGTGAGTTGGGTGCGCGCGTCGCTGAGTTGCTTTTGGGCGGCCTGGCGGTCTTTGAGCGATTGACCAAGATATACGTCGCTGATGGAATAGAGCACGCCACACAACGCGAGGCTGAGTGCAAAGGCACCCAAACTCCATTTGAGGTCTGACAGGTCTGCTTTAGAGAGGCTCATCCTTTTTGTCTCCAGATGATCTTCAGCGTGAATTGCGCGGCACTGTCATTCTTCTGAGCGTCTCCGCTGATGCTGCCTTTGGAACTGACATCCAGCGGCAGTTTTTGTGCTGTGACAGTGTACCCCTGTTGTGCCAAAGCTTGCTGGAAGCGGTCGAGGTAGTCGAGCGCTTTGCGATAATCGTTGCCGAAGCCGATGAGACTGCCGTCGAAGGTGATGACATGCGCCGGATAGCTGGAAGGGGCGGCATCTGTAGCGCTTGTATGCCACGCCAGTTTGCCGACTTCGACTCTCGTGAAGTTATCCAGCGCGACCGTCAACCCGCGCAGTACATCTTCCGCTTGCGGGTTGTACATGTTCAGCTTGCGTGAGAGCAGCACTGCCATCTTCATGTCGGCGGCGGGGACGGTGGTATTGGCGAAGCTGCGCTGGATCTGCTGCGTCAGTTGCTGGAAGCGCGCCGTTTGCACATTGATCGGTTCGGTCTCGGAGCTATAGATCTGTCCCTGCCAGAAGGAGACGGCGCTCCACAAGACTCCGGCGATCGCCGTGACGGCGGCAAGGCCGAAGAACACGCGGCGCAATTGCCACAGCAGGTGGAAATGCGTGTGTCCGGAATCGGCGTAATGGCTGCTTGGCGGTTCATTGGCGAGCAGATGCAGGAATAGCGTGGTGGCATCCGAATCTCTGTATTCATTCTTCGATTTGACGCGTTTCCCCAGTTCCTGGATATCCAGATAGGTATAACGCATCTCGCTGCTCGTCTCGAGTCGCTTTTGCAGGATGCTCCTGTCAGTGGCATGGCAGATGATGAAGACATCCAGTACTTCGCCGGGCGGTGGCAGGCTCAGGCTCTTCAGGTATTGCTGTGTGCGCGGGGTTTCTGTCGCGACCGATTCGCTAAATGAATTGTTGCTATTGACCGGGATCAGGCGCGAGAAGTGCAGGCGCTTGTTGTTGAAGTAGGTTTGGCGCAGCCCCGCGTCCTTTTCCCATGACAGCAGCAGCACATGATCCGAGGGGATGGTCTTGAGCAGTGGTGTGCTGATGTTGGGGAGCGAGTAGATGCCGACGAGCGGAATGCGGTTCGCCATCAATGCATCCAACCAGGGTGAGATGCGCTGGGGATTGGTCAAAGCCGAGAACAGCATGTCGTCGTCGCGGCGGCCTTCTTCCTGGCGTTGCAGCAGCGTGGCTTGACGGAACTGGGTGCCGCGATAGAACTGTTCGAACTTGCGTGCCAGCAATTCCTTGCGGGCGGGGCCGATCAGATGCGGCACAGTCTCCAGCCGGAAATCTTCTTCGATGACGTCCACCAGCAGATACGCGGGGTCACGGTGTTTTTTCAGGAAAGTGGAGAAGCTCTCGCGACCGTTTGCATCGTTGGAGAAATTCTGCGGTGCGCCCAGCACGCCGCCGTTCCAGATGGAGGCGTGGAAGGAGTCTGCGCTGAGGAAAAGGAGCGTCCTTGCCATTTACATTTTCACCTTGCTGATGATGTCGTAGATCGGTGACAGCACAGACAGCATCACCCAACCCAGCAATGCGCCGAGGATGATGGTCATGGTCGGTTCGATCATCACTTGCACTTTCTTGATCGAGTCTTTCACGTCGCGGTCGTAAAAGTAGCTGACGTTGAGCAGTGCCTGATCGAGTTGGCCGGTGGCTTCACCCACCCGCAACATCCGCACCACCAGCGGCGGGAAGATGCCGGTCTGCTGGAAGCTTTGCGTCAGGTTCTTGCCTGCCTCGATCTCCTGCATCACGTTCTGCAAACTTTTGGCGATGACCTGATTATTGACCAGATCGCGCGAGTTGGCGATGCAATCCAGAATAGTGATGCCTGAACTGTACATCATGGCAAAGGTATTGGCGAAGCGCGCCAGAATGATCTTGCGCAGGATGGGGCCGGTCGGCCAGACGTGCAACTTGAAATTATCCAGATGGTATTGCAGGCCGGGGTCGGCGATGAGTGCGCCCTTGAAGATGCCGTACAAAACGGGTGGCGTCAGCAGGACGACATACCAGTAATTCACGAAGAACGAGGAGGTCGCCAGCAGCATGCGCGTCTGGATCGGGATCTCCTGCCCCATGCCCTTGATGAAGCCGACCAGTTGCGGCACCAGATAGATCATCAGGAAGAAGGTGATGGCCAGCACCACCGTGCCGACGAAGGCCGGGTAGATCATCATGTTCTTGGTCTGCGAGGCCATCTCATCCTGCCACTTCAAGGATTCGGTCAGGTGGCTGAACACATCGACCAGTCGGCCGCTGTCCTCCCCGGCCCGGGTCAGGCTGACGGTGATCTTGTCGAAGGCGTTGGGGTGCTCGGCCATCGCCTGTGAGAGCTTTTTGCCGTTCTCGATGGACTCGACCAGGCTGGCGATGATCTCGCGGAAAGCGGGTTCTTCCATGGTATCGCGCAGATCGGCGAGGCATTCGAGTAGCGGAACACCGGCACGCACGAGTTGTTCAAGATTGAAGAAGAAGGTGATGAGAGAGGGGCGCTTGATCCTGCTGCTGCCGAAGGAGACCTTGTTCTCTTCCTCCTTGGCATTGATCAGGTCCAGCCCCGCGCGTTTCAGGCGCAATTCAAGGTCGATCAGGTTGGCGGCATCCTGCAGACCTTTGGCGGTCTTGCCGGTGCTGTCTATGGCCTTGTATGAATAGAGTGCCATGTCCGGGCCTTATGTCCGGTCGCTCAGATCGACCACGCGCGAGACTTCGGCGATGGAGGTCACACCTTGCAGAATACGGCGTATGCCGTCCTGAGCCAGCGGGCGGAAGCCGCGCTCCAATGCGGTGTTCTTCAGGTCGCGGATGCTGGCGCGGCGCGCGATCAGGTCATCCATCTCGCCGTCCAGCTTGAGTATCTCCATGATCGCCTGCCGTCCCGTGTAGCCTTGATGGTGGCAGATATCGCAGCCGGCAGCACGGTAGATGGTGATGTTCTCGTCGTGGCGCACGCCGAGCATCTTGCATTCGGCGTGATCCGGGTGGTACGGGTATTTGCAGTGTTTGCACAGTATGCGCACCAGTCGCTGGGCGATGATGCCGATGATATTGCCGGCCATGATGTCGGGCAGGATGCCGATATCGAGCAGGCGCGGAACGGCACCGATGGCTGAGTTGGTGTGCAGCGTCGAATAGACCTGGTGGCCGGTCATGGCAGCGCGAAAAGCCATCTCGGCGGTCGGATGATCGCGGATCTCGCCGACAAGGATGATGTCCGGATCCTGGCGCATCAACGAACGGATACCGCTGACGAAATCCAGTTTCGCCGCCTCGTTCACTGAGCTTTGACGGATCAGCGGGATGGGATACTCCACCGGATCTTCCAGCGTCATGATGTTGACCGATTCGGTATTGACGTGGTTCAGCACCGAATACAGCGTGGTCGTTTTACCGCTACCGGTGGGGCCGGTCACCAGCACGATGCCTTCCGGCTTGGCGATGATGGTCTTGAGCGTGTTGAGTGCGGTCTCGTCCAGCCCGATCTGGTTGATCGGGACGATGCCTTTCTGGCGGTCGAGGATACGCAGCACCAGATTCTCGCCGTGCGAGGTAGGGTGCGAGGCGACACGAAAATCGATAGGACGCCCGGACAAGCGCAGCGAGATGCGGCCATCCTGCGGCGCGCGCGTCTCGGCGATGTTCATGCCGCTCATCACTTTCATCCGCACTACCATCGCGGGCCAGAAGCTTTTGTGCAAGCTGCGCACCTGGCGCAGCACGCCATCGACACGGTAGCGGATGCGCAGGAAGCTGCTTTCCGGTTCGAAGTGGATATCCGATGCACCCTGCTGCACGGCTTCGGTGAGCAGCGCATCGATGAGGCGCACCACCGGCTGGCTGAACTCGTTCACCCCTTGCTGCAGGCTCTGGTGCTCCATCTCGCCCGGTTCGATCTCGTGCAGGATGCCGTCGATGGACAGTTCGAAGCCGTAATACTGGTCGATGGCGCGCAGGATGTCGGATTCGCTGGCGAGTTGCGTGGTGAGGCGGTATTCGTCGCGCAACAAGGCGCGCACCTGGTCGAGCGCGATGATGTTGTCGGGGTCGGCGATGGCGATGGTCAGGTTCTTGCTGGCCACATCGACAGACAGCGGTAGCAGGATGTAACGGCGCGCGACTTCCTTCGGGATCAACGTGATCGCAGCCGGATCGATGATGACGCTGGACAGGTCGACGCTTTCCTGGCCGAGGTTCTCCGAAAGGACATCACGGATGGTCGCTTCGGACAAAAAGCCCAAGCGCACCAGCAAACGGCCTAGCGGCTGCGGGGTCTTGTTCTGCTCTTGGGTGGCGATGCGAAGTTGGTCTTCACTGATCACTCCCTTCGCTATCAGCAAATGCCCGATGGGCTGCTGGGTCTGTTGTTGCGGTGCAGCCATCTTAATGTGGTCCTCAGCGGGCTGTTGTCAGTTCATTCAGACGTTTTTGCGCCTGTGCATGATCGAATCCGGAATTGCCGGAAGTGTCGAGTTGCAAAGCTTGTTGGTAATGCTGGGCGGCCAGTTTGCGTTGACCCAGATGATCCAGGCTCACGGCCAGATTGAACGCGAACTGCGCATTGGATGGTTCCAGTGAATACGCGTTGAAATAAGACTGTTGAGCGTCACCCCAGTTCGATTGCTCCGCGTAGAGATTGCCCAGAGCAAAGTGCAAAGTGCCGGATCGGGGCTGGTGTGATAGCAACTGTTTGAGACGGCTTTCGGTGTCGCCCGCATCACCGGGGACATAAGAAGACATCGCGGCATGTGCCACCGGATCGCGCGGATCGAGAACCAGCAACTGACGGTAGTACTGTTGCGCGGTTTCATCCTGTCCTTGTTGTTGTGCGATCGCAGCCAAACCGAGTAAAGCGTCACGGTTGTGCTCATCCTTGCTCAACACCTGGCGGTAACCCTGTGCCGCAGTTACATAGTCTCCGCGCTGGTAGGCTTGCCACGCATCCAGCAGGGCGGGAGTGATGGTGTCGGTTGCAACCTTGCGCTGCACGTCGATGTCTTGTGCAAGTCGCTTGCTGAAGCGCGTGGAAGCGGCTGGTGCGGCCGGTTTGCTGCGCGGAGCATCGAATTCGGTATTGCGGGCAGTGACGACAGTTTGTTGCGCAGGCTGCGGCGCGGCTGTTTTTTCCGGTACTGGCTGGGTGAACGGAACCAGCGGCAACGTGGCGACAGCGAGGGGAGGCGGAGCCGTTACATGTTGTGCCACGGGTGGTGGAGGCGCAGTGTGTTGAGCAACGTTCGGCTGACTCGGAGGCTGAAGTTGCAGCCAGACGTAATAGCCGTAACCCGAGCCGAACACCAGTGCGATGAGCAGGGTAGTGGGCACCAAGCCCAGCTTCCATTGAAATGAAGAGGAGGGTTTTTTCTTCTTGGCCGCGAACAGAGTCTCGCCTGCGGCGCGCGAGGCCGCAGCGGGTGCGGCGGACGGGGCGGTTGGCGCAGCTTCCGGGGCGCGGGATGGGGACATCTCTTCCAGCGATAGGTCGGACAGCCCGGTGCTATGTTTCTTGTCGCCGGATTTTTTCAGTGCGTCGAGGAGCAGACTCATCGCTTGGCCTTTTCATCCTCTGACTTGAGGTAGTTGGCATCGGGCAGGTTGCTGCGGTATTCGCTGTAATCGCCGTTGAGGCTGGCATCCTTGATGACCACGGGGCGCATGAAGATCACCAGTTCAGTCTTGGTCTTGGTGTCGTTGCGGTTCTTGAAGATGTTGCCTGCGACGGGGATCTCGTCCAGCAATGGGATGCCATCAGACAAGTTGTTTATCTCATCCTGCATCAAGCCGCCCAGTACGGCGATCTGCCCGCTGTTGACACGAATGATGGATTCCATCTCGCGAGTACGGATCTCCGGCACCTTGTTCACGACGGCTGCCACGCTACAGCTTGTGACACCCGTGCCGCACGGATTTGCCAAGTTTGGATTGGGGTCGTTCACATAGCCGATGATGCGCGTGATGGTCGGGCGCACGTTGATGGTGACATAGTCTGAATCATTGATCTCGGGCGTGACGTTCATGGTGAAACCGACAGAGACCGGCACCGGCGTGGTCGAGTAGACGGGTTGTGTGATGGTCGTGCCGTTCGTGGATCCGGGTGTGACGGTGATGGTGAAGTAAACCTTGTTATCCACCACCTTGAGGGTCGCGGTCTGGTTGTTCATCACGCTCAGCTTGGGGCTGGAGAGCACCTTCACATCACCGAACGAATCGAGTAGTTGCACTGCGGCACTCAGATTTCCAAACTTGGAGGTGGGATTGGCATAGCTCAATACCGCCATGCTGCCGGTATTGGCAGAGGGCAGCCCGGATGTTCCTAACTGAGTCAGAGTGAACCCTTTTGTTCCTGCAGCAATCGCAGACCAGTTAATCCCCTGTTGGTAATTACTGCTTAGTGTGACTTCCGCAATGGTCGCTTCGATCAACACTTGGCGCCGTGCCGTTGTCATGACCTTGTCGATGAATTCCTGAATGACCTTGTGTTGGCGTTCGGTGGCCCGCACGATAAGCACACCGGTCTCCTTGTTGGCGTTGATGTTGACGGCAGGCTCGTATTTGCCGGTTTGCTGCACCGTCGAAGCCTGGCTGGCGACATCTTCATTGCCGGAGCCGGCGACACCGCCTCCAGTCTTGCTTGGTTGGCTTTTCTTGCCGCCACTGGAGCCGTTCGCGATGCTGTCGTTTGCCGATGCGTTGCCGTTTCCTCGAGCTGAGGCGGCTATGTCGTTGCGCAGCTCGACACGTTCTGTATATCTGATCCGGTCCTCATCGGCGAGGATGGCTCTCACGTTGTCAACCAGGCTGTCCATCAGATTGTTCTTGGTGTCGCTGGTGACTGTGGTCGAGGCTGTATTACCACCCGCAGCCGCACCGGCGGTGCCGCCGCCGATCTGGCTGGTTGTGAAAATGGAGCTTTTCACTGTGCGCGACATATTGATGAAATCGATCTTGTAGGTCTTCAGGAACGGTTTGTCCGCTTCCACCAGCAGGCTGCCATTGCCAAGCGAGTAGCGGATATCGACTTGTTTGGAGATGCGATCCAGTATCTGGGGCAAGGTCTGGTCGATGGCATTGAGTGTGACATTGCCTTCGATGCCTGGGCCGATGTCGATGTTGACCTTGGCATCGCGAGCCAGGGCGAACAGGATCTCGCGTACCGGGACATTGGTCACAACGACGCTGAATGTTTCTACTTTGGCTGCGGGTTTCGGAGGAGCAAGAGCGACAGCGCGCGTGCTGGTATGCGGGATATCGCCTGCGGCGTGGGCTGGGGCCGAGTTGCTCTGTTGGATGTGTTTGTCGGACTGCATGATCGGTTTGGTGCCGCAAGCCGCGAGCGAAATACAAACCGAACCCAATAGTATGTGCGTTAGCCTCATTCTGATCACTCCCCCTTTGACCTGGCGCAAGGTAACATCATTTCCAGAGTCCGGCAATATGCTAATGAGCCCATATACTTTTTACATCAACTGCTTAAGGCATGTTCTGAGTGTTGTCTAGCATGTGCAAAGTCGGTGCAAAAGCATCTTTGTATCGTTGCGGCAGATTTTTCATTGCGTCACGAGCCGCTTCGTTGCTGGCATAGATGCCGTACAGCACGCGGTATCCGTCCTTGCCGCTGAGTTTGATCGGCACGATGTATATCTCGGCCAGTTTTCCCAATCTTTGAGCCCGCTCGAGAAAATGTTCCATGCGTTCCGCACGGATATCGTCGGTGTAGAACAACTGGATACTGACATTCCCGCGGTTCGGCGCGGACAAATTGATGCGGGTGGCATCGAGGCGCTGTTGCAGCAGTGTTGCATCCGTCGTGGACGAGACCGGTTTGGGCGAAGCGGCTTCGCGTGGAATCGGGGCAGAAGTCTTGGCTGCCTGGTGTGGTGTGGTGATGGGATGCTCTGGCGGAAGGGTGAGAGTCTTTTCCAGCGGGAGAGTCATGCCGACGGGAGCGCTAACGACAGTGGAAGCCGGTGTCACCTCGGATGCAGCAGCCACGGCGGAGACTGTTGTCGCGGAGTTGAGGGCTGCCGGAAGTGGTCGTTGGATATCCGTCATATTCTGCGGGCTGCCGTTCTCGTGTCCCACGAACCAGCCTGCCCCCGCCAAGGTGGCGGCGAACAGGGCGAGGCCGCCTGCCATCGAGATGCTTTTGCGGTTGAGCCAGTTGCGCATGGGAACCATCTCGCTGTCGCGGATGGCGGCTTGCACATGCCGCACTTCGATCTTGTGCGTGTTCTCCACAAAGGCGGCGAGCAGAGCCTTGTCGGCGAGGATGTTGACGCGGCGCATCAGCCCCTGCGAGGCTTTGCCGATGAGATTCACGGCTGCCGGAGTGAATATGTCCGGCCCTTTGTATCCGGCGGCGCGCATGCGGAACATCAGGTAGTCGTCAACCACTTTTTTGGAGATGGGCAGGATGCTGAAGTGGTGCACGACGCGATCCTTCAGTTGGCGCATGTTGCTCTGTTCCAGCTTCTCGTCCAGCTCGGGCTGGCCGAATAGCACGATCTGGATCAGCTTGTGCTTGCCGACTTGCAGGTTGTAGAGCAGCCGCAATTCTTCCAGCGTCTCCAGCGGCATGGCATGCGCTTCGTCCACCAGCACCACGCAGCGCTCGCCGCGCTCGTACATCGCTTCCAGATGGTTTTGCAGGGTTTGCAGGATGACGTTGACGCGCTGACCTTCAAGATCGAGATCGAGCCTGTCGGCGATGGCATACAGTAATTCATCGCGCGACATGCTCGGGTTGGCGAGGTAGATGGCTTTGATGTTGGAGGACAGCCGATCCAGCAGCATGCGGCACAGCATGGTCTTGCCGCTGCCGACCTCGCCGCTGATCTTGACGATGCCTTCGCCGTCGGTGATGGCGTAGATCAGGGCATCAAGGATCTCGCCCCGGTTGGCACCGGAGAAGAAGAATTCGGTTACGGGTGTGATCTTGAAAGGTGGCTCGGTCAGGCCGAAGTGCTCCAGATACATCTGTCTCCCCTTTACTGAATTTTCTGCGCTTTGTGCTTTTGCACTGCTTCCATGCGGCTGTACAGCGTGGTACGTGCGATCCCCAGCAACTTGGCAGCCTCGCTGACATTGCCGTGCGCCAGCTCCATGGCGGCGTCGATGTAGCGGGCAGTATAGCCCATCAGCAAATCATCCAGATCGAAACCGCCCTGTTGCAGGACTTGTCGTGTATCGGAGGATACATCTCCGGATGCGGGTGTCCCCATCTCGGTTTGGGGATCGAACTCTGTTTCCAGTTGCTGCGAGTTGACTTCGATGCCCGGATATTTGGTGGTCAGGCGGATGACGATGTTGCGCAGTTCGCGAGTGTTGCCCGGGAAGCTGTAGTGCTGCCATGCTTGCAGTGCGGCCTGATCGAGGCTGAACGGCTGGCGTTGTGCCTGCTTGGCGTAGAACTCCTTGAAATGCTCCAGCAGCAACTGCTTGTCGTCGCCCAGCGTACGCAACGGCGGTACCTGAATGGTGAAGATGCTCAGGCGGTGATACAGGTCGGTGCGGAAGGTGCCGTTGCGTACCGCCAACCGCAGGTCGCGGTTGGTGGCGGCGATGATGCGAGCATTGCTTCTGCGCGTAGTGGCCTCGCCGACGCGCTGATATTCACCGTTTTCAAGCACACGCAGTAGCTTGGCCTGCAATTCCTGCGGCATCTCGCCGATCTCATCCAGGAACAGGGTGCCGTTCTCGGCTTTCTCAAAGAAGCCGATCTGCGCGCTGGTGGCACCGGTGAAGGCACCCTTGGCGTGGCCGAACAGTGTGGATTCGAGCAGGTTGGGCGAGATGGCGGCGCAATTGAATACGACTTGGGATGCTTCCGGCTTGCCGCTCAGGTGTTGCAGGGCGGCAGCGACCAGTTCTTTGCCACTGCCGGACTCGCCTTCGATCAACACAGGATAAGGCGTTTTGGCGTACAGCTCGATCTGGCTGCGCATCGCCTGGATATGCTGGCTGTTGCCGACGATACCAAGCAGTGATTTGCCATCGCCCAGTTCCGTCTGCTCGCTCTGCTGGATAAGCAATGCATCGCGCAACAACTTGCGCAGTGTCTCCGGCGTGCAGGGTTTGGCGACGAACTCGATGGCGCCGAGTGTGCGAGCGTGGCGTGCGTTGCCTTCCTCGTTCTGTCCGGAGAGGGTGATGACCTTGATATTGGGCGAATGCGCCAATAGTTCGATGATGAGACGGAAGCCTTCTTCCGGGCGGTGCGGCGTGGGTGGCAAGCCCAGATCGACCAGCGCCAGTTGCGGCGGAACCTCCATGTCACGCAACAAGCGGATGGCTTGAGGCCGATCGGCGGCGAGGTGGATGTCGAATTCGTCTGACAGCACCATTCGCAGGGAGTCGCGGATTAGCGGGTCATCGTCGACGATGAGCAGGGCTGGAAGTGTCACGTTGTTATCCTGATAATTGGCTACGAGATGTATAACACGCGCAGGATAGCCCGCAATCGTCTCCGGCTCAAGTGATGGCCGGTTTCCAAGTTGCGGTGGCGTGGTTTAGAATGCGCCCCTCCCCAATGCGCGATAGGCTCATAAGTGTCCGCCCCCCTGGTTGAAGTCCGCGATGTCAATTTCGCCTACGATAGCCGTCCCATCCTGAAAGGCATCAACATGTCTTTCCCGAAGGGTAAGCTCATCGCCATCATGGGCGGGAGCGGTTGCGGCAAGACCACCCTGTTCCGCCTCATCGGCGGCGCGATCAAGCCCACCAAAGGCGAGGTCAGGATAGACGGGCGGGATATGCACGGACTGGATCAGCAGGGTTTGTACGAGATGCGCCGCAAGATGGGCGTGCTGTTCCAGTTCGGCGCCTTGTTCACCGATATGTCGGTGTTTGATAACGTGGCGTTCCAGATGCGCGAACATACCGATCTGCCAGAAGAGATCATCCACGATCTGGTGATGATGAAGCTGCACGCGGTGGGCCTGCGCGGCACGCACGATCTGATGCCGGCCGAGCTTTCCGGCGGCATGGCGCGGCGCGTTGCGCTGGCCCGTACGGTGGCGCTCGACCCGATGCTGATCCTGTATGATGAACCGTTCGCCGGTCTCGATCCGATCTCGCTCACTGTGGTGGGACAGTTGATCCGCAAGCTGAATGATGCGCTGGGTGCGACTTCGGTGATCGTTACGCACGATGTGCAGGAGTCGCTCAAGATCGTCGACTACATCTATTTCGTTGCCGATGGTGTGATCGTGGCCGAAGGTACGCCGGATGAGATACGCGCCTCCGACAAGGCGTTCGTGCACCAGTTCGTGCATGGTGAGATGGACGGCCCGGTGCCGTTCCACTATCCCGGCGGGGAATACAGAAAAGACCTGGGAGTGACTGCCTGATGCCGTTGATCAAAACCCTGAGAGCTATCGGTAATCGCAGTGTCAGTATGGTGTGGCGTATCGGCTATGCCACGCGCTTCTTCGCGATGACGCTGTTCTATTCCGGTACCAGTTTCAAACGTTTCCGCCTGATCGTGCGGGAGATGTTCTCCAGCGGGGTGATGTCGCTCATCATCATTCTGGTGGCGGGTATGTTCGTGGGAATGGTGCTGGGGTTACAGGGCTATGAGACACTTAAACGCTACGGTTCGGAATCGGCGCTGGGTTCACTGGTGGCGCTGAGCCTGGTGCGAGAACTGGGGCCGGTGCTGGCGGCATTGTTGTTCGCCAGCCGTGCCGGGTCGGCGATGACCGCCGAGATCGGCCTTATGAAAGCCACCGAACAGATCGCCGCGATGGAGATGATGGCGGTGAATCCGATAGCGCGCGTGGTCGCGCCGCGTTTCTGGGCGGGTGTGATCTCCATGCCTTTGCTGGCAGCCATGTTTTCGGCGATGGGTGTGTTCGGCGGTTACGTGGTCGGTGTAGTGGTCATCGGTGTGGACGAGGGCTCGTTCTGGTCGCAGATGCAGGCCTCGGTCGATTTTCAGCATGACGTACTGAACGGCGTATTGAAGAGTTTTGTGTTCGGGCTGGCGGTCACCGCCATCGCCCTGTTCGAAGGTTATGACGCGCCACCCACGGCAGAAGGTGTATCGGGTGCAACCACGCGCACGGTGGTGCAATCGTCGCTGGCGATATTGATGCTGGATTTCATTTTGACCGCATTCATGTTTCAAGGAGCTTAAGCATATGCAACGAACGACATTGGATCTTTGGGTGGGCGCTTTTGTGGTGGCCGGTATCGGCGCACTGGTGGTACTGGCGCTCAAAGTGGGGAACCTGAGCACTTACAATGTGTCCGAGTCCTACCAGCTGCAGGCACACTTTACCAATGTCGGCGGGCTGAAGCCCACAGCATCGGTCAGGAGCGCTGGCGTACTGGTGGGGCGGGTGACCAGTATCGTGCTGGATACCGAACGCTACGAGGCCAGGGTGACCATGAGCATAGACAAACGTTACCAGTTTCCCAAGGATACTTTCGCCAACATCCTGACTTCCGGACTGCTGGGTGAGCAGTACATCGGCCTGATACCGGGCGGAGACGACAAGATGTTGGCGAGCAACGAAGAGTTCAAGAAGACGCAATCGGCTGTGGTGTTGGAAGACTTGATCGGCAAGTTTCTCTATAACTCCAATGAGACCAAAAAGTAGTTCACAGAACGAAGAAAGAAGACCATGAAGAAAATATTCGTACTGTTGTCCGGTGTTCTGCTGTTGTGCCTGTCGGCGGGTGCGCGCGCAGACGTGCCAGATCCTGATGTACTCATCAAAAACACGGTGCACGAAGTGCTGGACATCGTGCGTGCCGACAAAGACCTGCGTGCCGGTGACCAGAAGAAGATGCTGGAGCTGGTGGATGCGAAAGTCCTGCCGCACTTTAATTTCGAGCGCATGACCAGGCTGGCGGTGGGCAAAGCATGGCGCACCGCATCGCCGGAGCAGAAACAGGCGCTGATGACCGAGTTCCGTATCCTGCTGGTGCGCACTTATACCAAGGCGTTCACCTCCTACCGTGATCAGGTCGTCGAGATCAAGCCCTTCAAGCTGGATGCGGCAGCGACCGAGGTGACAGTGAAGACTGCTATCGTGAAACCCGGTTCGCAACAGACGATCCTGGTGGATTACGATCTGGAGAAAACACCGAACGGATGGAAGGTGTTTGACATGACGGTCGAGGGAGTGGATCTGGTGGCAAGCAAGCGCGGGGAATTCGCCGACTACATACAGCAATCCGGCGTAGACGGTTTGATCAAAAAACTGTCGGAACTGAACCACTCTGCCGCTGCCACTGCGGCACTGGCTGAAAAAGCGGGATCTAAATGATTCAGCGCGAAGGCGATCATCTGAAGGTGTCCGGTCGGTTGACCATGGAGAGCATCGGCAGAACATTCGCCGATGCCATGCAGCCGCTGGAAGGAAAGAACTGGACTGTCGATCTGGCTCAGGTCGAGGCGGCCGATTCAGCCGCGGTAAGTATGCTGCTGGGATGGTTACGCAATGCGCAACGGCATGAGGCCAAACTGACCTTCATCAATGTTCCGGATAATCTGCGCAGCCTTGCCGATCTATATGGGGTGGCTGAAGCGCTGCCATTGAATCACTCATCTTAACAAGCGCCGCAGCAGCGGCGAGAAGAATCCCGAATGCAAAAATTAGCTATCCTGGGCGGTAACCCGTTGCGCGGTGAAGTGCGCATCTCCGGTGCCAAGAACGCGGCCTTGCCCATCATGTGTGCCAGCCTGCTGACCGCAGACACCCTGCGCCTGACTAATCTGCCGGATCTGCACGATGTCGGCACCATGCGCAAACTGTTACAGCAAATGGGCGTGACAGCGGAATCCGCGACGAACGAGATCACCTTCAACGGCGGCAAAGTCGATAACTGGGAAGCGCCGTATGACATGGTGAAGACCATGCGTGCAGCTATCCTCGTTCTGGGGCCGTTGGTGGCGCGCTTTGGTGATGCCAAGGTGTCCTTGCCCGGCGGCTGTGCCATCGGTTCGCGCCCGGTCGATCTGCACATCAAGGGTCTGCAGGCGATGGGGGCGGAAATAACCATCGAGCACGGCTACATCCACGCCAAGGCCAAACGGCTCAAAGGCGCGCGTATCTTCTTCGATATTGTCAGCGTCACCGGCACAGAGAACCTCATGATGGCGGCGGCGCTGGCCGATGGTGTGACCACGTTGGAAAATGCCGCACGCGAGCCGGAAGTG
>Ga0265314_10000450_pt1 | contig 54942 bp, 53 predicted proteins | sample 4126metaG_FD_203106 | JGI IMG/M metagenome (GOLD analysis project Ga0265314, IMG submission 203106) | Rhizosphere microbial communities from Carex aquatilis grown in University of Washington, Seatle, WA, United States - 4-1-26 metaG | ecosystem: Host-associated > Plants > Roots > Rhizosphere >... | reverse complement strand
CCACTATACCCGCGGCGCGGTTCGCGATGCGTACCGCTTCGTCCAGCGGGCAACCGCCGGCGAGCATCACCGCCATGGTGGCGATCACCGTATCGCCGGCGCCGCTCACGTCCGACACTTCGCGCGCATGCGCCGGCACCTGCAAGCGACGCGCGCGCTCGAAGAGCGTCATGCCGTCGGCTCCGCGCGTCACCAGCAAGGCGTCGATCTTCAGCTTGCGCCGCAACCGCTGCGCGCGCCCGGTCAGCTCGCGCTCGTTTTTCCAGGCGCCCGCGACATCGCGAAATTCGTTCAGGTTGGGCGTCACGAGCGTCGCTCCCTGGTAGCGCGCAAAATCGTCGCCCTTGGGATCTATCAGAACCGGTTTGCCGTGCCGCCTGGCGAGACTGATCATGCGCGCGATGTGGGTCAAGCCGCCTTTGCCGTAATCGGACAATATCACCGCATCGCAACCGGCGACGAGCTTTGCGTACTCGGCGAGCTTCGAGCGCAGGATCTCGTGGCTGGGTTCAGTCTCGAAGTCCACGCGCAGCATTTGGTGCCGCTGCGGGCCGATCACGCGCAACTTTACCGTGGTGTCTATCGTGCGATCGCGGTGCAGGCGCGCGGTGATTTTTTCCCCGCGCAGAAGTTCGGAGAGCCGGCGGCCCGGCTCGTCGTCACCTACCACCGAGAGCAGCGTGACCCGCGCGCCGAGCGCGGCCGCATTGCGCGCGACGTTGGCAGCGCCGCCCGGACGATCCTCGCTGCGTCTGAATTTCACCACCGGCACCGGCGCCTCCGGCGAAATGCGGCTCACCTCGCCATACCAGTAGCGATCGAGCATCACGTCGCCGACGACCAGCACGCGGACGCGTTTCAAGGATGAAGGATGAAGGATGAAGGATGAATTCCCCGCGTGAATCGCACGGGATTTATCTTTCGACGTACCGCCTTCATCGTTCTGCATTGCTCTTTTCATCCTTCCGCCTTCTGCCTTTATCCTTGCACTTTACGTGCGGCCGATTCCGGAATATTCGAGGCCGTGACTGCGCACCATTGCCGGATCGTACAGATTGCGTCCGTCTATGATAACGGGGGTGCGCAGGCGGCGCTTGATGTCGTCGAAATCGGGGCTGCGGAATTCCTTCCACTCGGTCACGATCACGAGGCAATCCGCGCCGTCGAGCGCGGCGCGCGGCGAAGCCGCATATTCGACGCGCGGCAACCCGGCGAACGTCTTTTTGGCCTGCTCCATCGAGACCGGGTCGTACGCGACGACGGTGCCGCCGCGCTCGACGATGCCGGGCACGATCAACCGGCTCGGCGCCTCGCGCATGTCGTCGGTATTAGGTTTGAACGCGAGTCCCCAGACGGCAAAGCGCTTGCCGGCGAGCTTGTCGCCGAACCGGCGCGTGATTTTCTCGATGAGGCGCAGCTTTTGCGCCGCGTTCACCTGGTTGACCGCTTCGATGATGCGCAGTTGCATGCCCGCATCGTGCGCGGTCTGCTGCAGCGCGGAGACGTCTTTCGGAAAGCACGCGCCGCCGTAACCGCAGCCCGCATATAAAAAATGATAGCCGATGCGCGCGTCCGAACCGATGCCCTGGCGCACGTGCTCGATGTCCGCGCCGAGCTGTTCGGCGAGATTGGCGAGCTCGTTCATGAACGATATGCGCGTCGCGAGCATCGCGTTGGCGGCGTACTTCGTAAGCTCGGCCGATGGAATGTCCATGAAGATCATGCGTTCATGGTTGCGCTGGATGGGCGCGTAGATCGAGCGCATGATCTGCTTCGAGCGCTCGTCGGCGGTGCCGATGACGACGCGATCGGGCCGCATGAAGTCCTCGACGGCCGCGCCTTCCTTCAGGAATTCGGGATTCGATACAACGCTGAACTCGAGCGTCTTGCCACGTTGCGCCAACTCTTCCGCGATCGCCGCCTGTACCCGCGCCGCGGTGCCCACCGGGACCGTCGACTTGTCGACCACCAGCCGGTATTCGTTCATATGCCGGCCGATCGCGCGCGCCGCGGCAATCACGTACTGCAAGTCTGCGGAGCCGTCTTCGTCCGGCGGCGTGCCGACTGCGATGAACTGCACCTGCCCGTGCGCCACGCTCTCGGCAACGTCCGTCGTGAAATGCAGGCGGCCGGCCCCGGCGTTGCGTTTGACCAGCGGTTCCAGTCCCGGCTCGTAGATCGGGATTTCGCCGCGCTTCAGCTGTGCGATCTTGGCGGCATCGACGTCGAGGCACATCACGTCGTTGCCCAGTTCCGCGAGACACGCGCCGGACACGAGCCCGACATAACCGGTGCCGATGATCGTTATTTTCATGCTTTGCGCAGCCCTTCGATTTCGCGGTTGATCGACTCCAGAACGGCGACCGGATTCGCCGCCTGAGTGACGGGACGGCCTATTACGAGGTAATCCGCGCCGGCGCCTATGGCGGTCGCGGGCGTCATCACGCGCTGCTGATCGTCATTGGCGCCGCCCGCCAACCGGATGCCCGGCGTCACGAGGCAGAATTCGCTCCCGCATTCGCGTTTCAACAGCGCCGCCTCCTGCGCGGAACACACAACCCCGTCGAGCCCGCTCGCCTGCGCAAGTTTCGCCAGCCGCAGCGCCGCCGCCGCCGGTTCACCCTCGATTCCGACTTCCCGCATGTCCCTGGCGCCCATGCTCGTCAACACGGTCACCGCGATCAACCGCGGCGGCCGCCTGGCCGCGGCGACCGCATCGCGCGCCGCTTCCAGCATCGCGCGCCCGCCCAGCGCGTGCACGTTGAGCATCCACACGCCCAGATGCGCCGCCGCCTTGCACGCGCCTGCCACGGTGTTGGGAATGTCGTGAAATTTCAAATCCAGAAATATCTCAAAATCCTGTTGCATCAGTGTTTCAATCAGCGCCGGGCCCGCCGCCGTAAACAATTCCTTGCCGACCTTCAACCGGCACGACTGCGGCTTGACGCGGGCGGCAAACGCCAGCGCCTGTTCGGCTTGTGCAAAATCGAGCGCAACGATGACGCGTGGATCGTTCATGCCGGCAGCCCTTTTTCTTCAGCGCGCCGCGGCGAGTACGTTTCCCATTCGCCGCACGCCGGACAGTGCCAGTAATACTGGCGCGCGCGGAATCCGCAATTGTCGCATTTGAACATCGCGAGCGTGCGCGTGTGCTGATGCACGAGATTCTTGACGAGTTCCAGGTCCTGGCGGCGCTGGACCGGCGCATCGAGCAATTGCGCTTCGAGCAACTTGTCCAGACCGAGCAAAGTCGGACTGCGGCGCATCTCATCACGCACCAGTTGATATGCGGGCTCGGCGCCCTGCTGGTCGAGGATGCACGTGAACACCACGTTCAGCACGTCGAGCGACGGGTATTTGCCGAGGAAGCCGCGCAGAAGATTGAGACCTTCCTGCGCCTTGTCGAGCTGCTTGTACGCGCCGATCAGCCGCTCGGCAACCAGCGCAAGATAGTCGGGATTCTGCATCTCGATGCGCTTCCACGCATCGATCGCGGCTTCATGGCGGTTCAGCGCGAGTTCAAGATCGCCGAGCAGCACGTTGGCGCGCACGCACAGCCGGTGATGAGCAAGCGCGCGCTCGAGAAACGGCCGCGCGGATTCCGGGCGCGAATCCATGATTTCGCGGCTCGCCATCTCGCAATAAAAATTGGCGATTTCCTTCTGATGCGACTGGCCCGTCACCGTCTCGAGTTGCTGCGCGATTTCGACCGCCTTCTGCCAGTCCTTTTCCTGTTCGTAAATTTCCAGCAGGTACTTCAGCGCGGCCTCTTCGTGCGGGCTGCCCTTCAGTTTCGCGAACAGTTCCTCGGCACGATCCAGCAGTCCGGCTTTCAGATAATCCTGCGCGAGTTCGAACAAGGCGTCCAGCTTCTGTTGCTGCGGCAGGTCCGCGCGCTCCACCAGGTTCTGATGCATGCGGATCGCGCGTTCGACCTCGCCGCGCCGGCGAAAGAGCGAGCCCAGCGCAAAATGCAGTTCGATGGTCTGGGGTTCCACTTTGACGACTTCGATGAATGCCTCGATCGCCTTGTCGGGCTGCTCGTTGAGCAGGAAATTAAGACCCTTGAAATACGAGCGCGGCAACGCGCGCGATTCCGACACGAGATGCTTGATGTCGATGCGCGCCGCGAGCCAGCCCAGCGCGAAGAAAAGCGGCAATGCGAGCAACCACCAGTATTCGATTTCCATTGCGTGAGGCGCCGATCCCTGAGTCTGCGACTAAATCGATTCCACCAGGGCCGGCACGCCCGACACGCGCGTCAGGCCGCGGATTTCGCGCTTGAGGCCGAGAATTTCGCGCCGTTGCCTGACCATGATCATGAGGCTCGCCGAAACACCCAGGGCGGCGCCCGCGGCGAAGAAGGCGAACAGCATGAGCACCAGCGGCGCATGCCACTCGAGCCCGAGGAAATACCGCATGGCGACGCTGTCGCTGTTTTTAACGGCGAATCCCAGCAGCAGCAGGAAGATCGCCACCCCCGCCGCCGTCTTGATCAACCCAAGCAGTTTTCGCATATTCAGATCCTTCGGCCCCGCGTCGCCACCCGTCGCTCATCGCGGATGCGGGCAAAAAAAAGCGGCATTATCTTTCGATGATGCCGCACGGACTCGTTTCCGCCGCAATTACTTCTTGAAATCGACGCGTTCGCGCAATTCCTTGCCGGCCTTGAAGTGCGGCACGTATTTCGCCGGTACCTGCACTTTGTCGCCTGATTTGGGATTGCGACCGGTCCGCGGCGGACGGTAGTTCAGGCCGAAACTGCCGAACCCGCGGATCTCGATGCGCTGCCCTTCCGACAGGCTTTTGCCCATCGCATCGAGCACCATCTTTACCGCAAGCTCGGCGTCTTTCGCCACCAGCTGGGGGTAGCGCGCCGCCAGCTTCGCGATCAACTCGGACTTCGTCATGATCGTTGCGTCCCCTTGTTCTTATTGACCGGTGTTGGCAGTGTCCATCTTCGCTTTGAGCAATGCGCCGAGACTGGTGGTACCGGCGTTGGCGGGCTTGTCCGCCGCCATTTTCTGCATTGCATTCGACTCTTCCGCCATGTCCCTGGCCTTGATCGACAGGTTGATCGTGCGGTTCTTGCGGTCGATGTTGATGATCATCGCGGTGACCGCATCGCCTTCCTTCAGATGCGTGCGAATGTCCTCGACGCGGTCGCGCGCAACTTCCGACGCGCGCAGATAGCCTTCGACGTCGCCTTCAAGCGCAATCACGGCGCCTTTCGCATCGATCGACTTCACGGTGCCTTTGACGATGCTGTTTTTGTCGTTGGTCGATACGTAGCCCGTAAACGGATCGCCGTCGAGTTGCTTGATGCCGAGAGAAATACGTTCGCGCTCGACGTCGATCGACAGCACCATGGCTTCGGTCTCATCACCCTTCTTGTAGTTGCGCACGGCTTCTTCGCCGGGCAGGCTCCACGAGAGATCGGACAGGTGCACGAGGCCGTCGATATTGCCGGCAAGCCCGATGAACACGCCGAAGTCGGTGATCGATTTGATCTGGCCCTTGACCTTGTCGCCCTTCTTGGAATTCATCGAGAACTCTTCCCACGGATTCGGCAGGCACTGTTTCATGCCCAGCGAAATGCGGCGACGGTCCTCGTCAATTTCGAGCACCATCACCTCGACTTCGTCGCCCAGCGCGACGACGCGCGACGGATGCACGTTCTTGTTGGTCCAGTCCATTTCGGATACGTGCACCAGCCCTTCGATGCCCTGCTCGATTTCGACGAACGCGCCGTAGTCGGTGAGGTTGCTGACTTTGCCGAAGAGACGCGTGCCCTGCGGATAACGGCGCGAGAGACCGACCCACGGATCTTCGCCCAGTTGTTTCATGCCGAGCGAAACGCGGTTCTTTTCCTGGTCGAACTTCAATACCTTGGCTTCGACTTCATCGCCGACCGCGAGCACTTCCGACGGATGCTTGACGCGGCGCCAGGCGAGGTCGGTGATGTGCAAGAGGCCGTCGATGCCGCCCAGATCAACGAACGCGCCGTAGTCGGTGATGTTCTTGACGATGCCTTTGACGACCGCGCCTTCGGTGAGGCTCGACAGCAGCGCCTGGCGCTCCGCGCCCTGCGACGCTTCGAGCACCGCGCGGCGCGAGACCACGACGTTGTTGCGCTTGCGGTCCAACTTGATGACCTTGAACTCCATCACCTTGTTTTCGTACGGTGACGTGTCTTTGACCGGACGGATGTCGACGAGCGAACCGGGCAGGAATGCGCGGATGCCGTTCACCATCACGGTGAGGCCGCCCTTGACCTTGCCGTTGATCAGTCCTTCGACAACGGTGCTCTTCTCGAGCGCCTGCTCGAGATCCATCCAGGCCGCGAGACGCTTGGCCTTGTCGCGCGACAGGCGCGTTTCGCCGAAGCCGTCTTCGAGCGCGTCGATCGCGACCTGGACGAAATCGCCAGGTTTTACTTCAATCTCGCCGCGGTCGTTGCGAAATTCTTCGGAGGGTATGTAACTTTCCGATTTTAATCCTGCGTTTACGACGACATGGTTGGCGTCGACGCGAATCACTTCGGCGGTGATGACCTCGCCGATCCGCATTTCTTTGCGCGCGAGGCTTTCCTCGAATAGCGCGGCAAAGGATTCGGGGGCTGCGGAGGAGGAAGCGGTTGTCATTGTTTGCACGTTAGGCCTGAAATTAACCCGTTATTTCAACGGGGTTGATTAGTAAACGCCATGCGCCTGGCAGCTTCATGGCACCCGTGTTGCTGTTGCGTAACGCGCCAGCACCTCGTTTACGGCGTCGTCTATCGACAGGTTCGTCGTATCGAGCAATATGGCGTCGCTACTCTTTTGCAGGGGGGCGATCGTGCGTCCGCTGTCGCGGTCGTCGCGTGCCTGAATATCCTGCAAAAGGGCGGCCATATTAGCATCCATTCCTTTACCTATCAACTGTTTATAACGCCGTTTTGCCCGCTCCCCCGCGTCGGCAGTCAGGTAGATTTTGAGCACGGCGTCGGGGAATACGACCGACCCCATGTCGCGCCCATCCGCCACCAACCCGGGCGGACCGCGATAAGCGCGCTGGCGCAATAGCAAGGCTTGGCGAACAGTGGCCAGGGCTGCCACTTCCGAAGCTGCTGCGCCAGCTTCTTCTGAACGTAAAGAATCAGTCACAAGTTCTTGATTTAAATATATCTCACCGTTTTCAAACCTCGCGTCCAAACCTGCCGCGAGCTCAGCTACATGCAGCTCGTCAGAGGTGCTCACCTGCGCCCGTTGCGCGGCCAAGCCGACGAGCCGATAGAGCGCTCCGCTGTCGAGATAGTGGAAACCAAGGCGCCGCGCCACCAACTGGGCGACCGTGCCCTTGCCGGAAGCCGACGGACCATCAATCGCGATCACCGGCACGATGTTGCGCGTCACGCGTCAGCGCTCCGAAATACCGGCCAGCACGCTGAAATAATCCGGGAAAGTTTTCGCCACACAGCCCGGATCATTGATGCGCACTTTTACGCCGCCGAGCGCGACGAGCGAAAAACACATGGCCATGCGATGGTCGTCATAGGTGTCGATCGTTGCCGGCAACAGTGTGGATGGCGGTGTGATTTTCAGACTATCGGCGGCCTCCTCGACTTCAGCGCCGACTTTCCGGAGTTCAGTCGCCATCGCCGCGATGCGGTCGGTTTCCTTGACGCGCCAGCTGCCGATATTGCGCAAGGTGCTGACGCCGTCGGCAAACAGCGCGAGCATGGCAACAGTCATCGCCGCATCGGGAATGTGATTGAAGTCCGCGTCGATTGCGCGCAGCTTGCGCGCGCGCATGGCGACGGGACCGGCAGTGGCGGAAATCCAGTTCGCACCAAGCTCGATTGCGGCGCCCATGTCGCGCAACGTATCGACAAAACGCACGTCGCCCTGGATGCTCGCCTGCCCAACGCCCTCGACGCGCACCGGCCCGCCGCCGGTCAGCCCGCTGATCGCGCCGGCGGCGAGAAAATACGACGCGGTCGACGCGTCACCTTCTACATAAATTTCGGCGGGACTTTGGTAGCGCGCGGATTCCGGCACCATGAACGTGCTCCATTCGTCGCGCGCCACGTCGACGCCGAACCGCCGCATCATGTTGAGCGTGATATCCACGTAAGGTTTAGAAACAAGTTCGCCTTCGACTTTCACCTGCGTGCGCGCCCCCAGGAGCGGCAGGCTCATCAACAATGCAGTCAGAAACTGGCTCGACACATCGCCGCGAATTTTCACTTCCGCGCCGGCGCGGATTTTGCCCGGATGAATCGCGAGCGGCGGATAACCGGCGGTGCCGGGATACTCGATATCGGCACCCAGTGTCCCGAGTGCGGCGACGAGGTCGCCGATCGGCCGCTCGTGCATGCGCGCAACCCCGTCCAATCGATACTCGCCGCCGCAAAGTGCGAGTACCGCGGTCAACGGGCGGAAAGCAGTACCGGCATTGCCGAGGAACAACTCGGCACGCTTGTTGGGAAAAACACCGCGCGCGCCGCGCACGCGCAGCACCTGCGCTTCTTCCTTCGCCCATTCGATGCCGAGTTTGCGCAACGCATCGAGCATGTAGCGGGTGTCGTCCGAATCCAGCACGTCGTGAATGCGCGTTTCGCCTTCGGCCAGCGCCGCGAGCAGCAGGATTCGGTTGGAGATGCTTTTCGACCCCGGCAGCTTGACGGTGCCGCTGGCCCGCCGCACCGGTGCGAGATCGAGATAATCCACGATGAATTCCGCTCAGCCGCAGTTAACGATGAATACAACGCTACTCATTGCGGCTTGATCCATTTCGCGCGCGCGCCGCGCGCGGCGGCGAATTTCGCGGTCAGCGCCGGCCCGTCGCTCGCCTCGACCATGCCGCGGACGGCTTCGAGATCGGAGAGATAACCGTCGAGCGCAGCGAGGATGGCATCGCGGTTGGCAATACAGATGTCGCGCCACATCTCGGGAGAACTGCCCGCGATGCGCGTGAGATCGCGAAAGCCGCCGCCAGTATGCTGAAATAATTTCGCGGCATCCGGATAACCGGCGATGTTGCCGACCGCCGTGAACGACAGCAAATGCGGCAAATGGCTCACCAGCGCGAACATCCTGTCGTGCGCCGCCGCGTCCATCGAGAGCACGCGCATGCCGGCGAGCTTCCAGGCCGCGATCACCAGTTTGAGCGCGCGCGGCGACGTTTCCGGTTCGGGCGTCACGATCAAATTGCGATTCTGAAACAATTCCGCAAACGCCGCTTGCGCGCCGCTTTTTTCGGTGCCGGCGATCGGGTGCGCGGGCACAAACCGTGCAAATGCGGCCCCGAGCTGGCGCCGTGCGGCTTCGATGACGTCGCGCTTGGTGCTGCCGGCATCGCTCACCACGGTATGTGCCGCGAGATGCGGCGCGATTTGCGCGAGCACTGCGCGCGTCTGTCCCAGCGGCACGGCCAGCAGCACCAGGTCCGCGTCCTTGACCGCCAACGCCGGATCGGCAGCGATTTCATCGATGACGCCGAGCCGCCGCGCCGCGAGCAGATTCGCGCGGCTGCGTCCGACGCCGACCACGCGCGCCACGGCGCGGCGTTCTTTCAGCGCCAGCGCAAACGAGCCGCCGATCAGGCCGACGCCGAATATGACGAGTTTGCCGATCAGCGGTTTGCGTCCGCGCGGCCGGCGCGCGGCTGGTTGTTTCTTCTTCATGCCGATAGCGACTGCGCGAGTGCGCCGAGAAACCGCGCGTTTTCCGATTCGAGGCCTACGCTCACGCGCAGATATTCGGGCATGCCGTACGCCCCGATCGGGCGCACGATCACGCCGCGCTGGAGCAGCCGCTGAAATACCCCGGCGCCGTCCTTGACGTTGACGCTGACGAAATTTCCCGCCGACGGAATGTAACTCAGACCGAGCTTCGTCAATCCCGCCGTCAATTGCCGCATCCCGGCCTGGTTGAGTTCGAAACTGCGGCGCACGAATTCGTGATCGCCGAGACCGGCCGCCGCCGCCGCGAGCGAAATGCTGTTCACGTTGAACGGCTGGCGCACGCGGTTCATCAAGTCGGCGACGTCGGGATGCGCGAAGGCGTAGCCGACGCGCAGCCCCGCCAGACCATAAGCCTTGGAAAAAGTGCGCGTCACGATGAGATTCGGAAATTCCCCGAGCCACGCCAGCGAATCGGACCTCTGCGCTTCCGGAATGTATTCGTTGTAAGCCTCGTCGAGCACCACGACGACCTGCGGCGGCACCTCGCGCAGGAAACCATGCAAATCGGCGGCGCCGATCAGCGTGCCCGTCGGATTGTTCGGATTGGCCAGGAAGATCATCCGCGTGCGCGGCGTGATCGCAGCCAGCATCGCGCCAACGTCGTGCGCAAATTCGCGCGCCGGCGCCTCGACCCCCCTGGCGCCCGTGTACTGAATCTCAAGCGCATAAATTGCGAACGCGTGCTGCGAGTACACGGCTTCCAGTGACGGCGCGAGGAACGCGCGCGCGGCGGCGCTGAGCACGTCGTTGGACCCGTTGCCGAGCACGATCTGCGGCATGTCGACGCCGTAGCGATTGCAGAGCGCCTGCTTGAGGTCGAAGCCGTTGCCGTCCGGATAACGCGCGAGGTCGGCGATCGCGGCCTCGATCGCGCGCATCGCCAGCGGACTCACCCCCAGCGGGTTCTCGTTGGACGCGAGCTTGATGATGTCGTCGGGATCGAGATCCAGTTCGCGCGCGAGCTCAGCGATCGGCTTGCCCGGCTGGTAGGGCGCGATCGAGCGTATGTACGCGGGCGCGAGATCGCAGATATCGGACACGCGGTGGCGGGCGCTTTTCATTTGGACTTTTGAAATTGTAGTCGGCACGACGCGGAATTTACATCGATGGCTGCCGGACACTCGCGGGCGGCCGGCGCCTAGACGGTGCCGGCGGGATACGAGCCGAGATTTTTCAGGAACGCTGCTTTTTCCGCAAGCTCGCGCAAGGCCTGGGCCACGTTGGCATCCTGCTGGTGACCTTCGATGTCGACATAAAACACGTATTCCCAGCGCCCGGTGCGCGCCGGCCGCGACTCCAGGCGCGACATGCTGACGCCGTGCGCGGCGAGCGGGGTCAGCAGCGAATGGATCGCGCCCGGCACGTTGCGTGTCGACATCACCAGCGACGTCTTGTCCCTGCCGGACGGGCCTGCATCGTGCGCCGCGATGACGACGAAGCGCGTCGTGTTCTGCGGTTCGTCCTCGATGTTGCTGGCGATGATTTTCAAGCCGTACACAGCCGCCGCGGTTTTGCTGGCAATCGCGGCCGCCGCCCCGTCTTTGGAAGCCAATCGCGCGGCCCCGGCGTTGCTCACGACCGGCACGCGTTTCGCCTTTGCATAATGTTGATTGAGCCACTCGTGGCATTGCGCGAGGCTCTGGCTGTGCGACAGGATTTTCTTGACGCCCGCCGGCTTGCCGCCTTTGCTCATCAGGCACTGATGCACGGACAGCAACACTTCGCCGCAAATCCTGAGCGGTGTGGCGAGCAGCAGATCGTGCGTGCGGCTGATACTGCCTTCGGTCGAATTTTCGATCGGCACCACGCCGTAATTGACTGCGCCGGCTTCGACCTGGCGGAACACGTCGTCAATCGACGCGCAAGGCTTGAGCATCGCCTGGCTGCCGAACTGGCGGATCACCGCCTCTTCGCTGAAGGTTCCCTGCGGGCCGAGATAGGCGACGGCAATGCCGTCCTCGAGCGCGCGGCACGCCGACATGATCTCGGTGTACACGCGCGCAAGCGCCGGCGCGGGCAGCGGCCCGCGGTTGCGCGCCGTCACGCGCCGCACCACCTGCGCTTCGCGCTCGGGCTTGTACTTGGCACCGCTTTTGACGTGTCCGATGTTTTGCGCCAGCGCGGCGCGCTCGCCCAGGAGATCGACGATGCGGTCGTCAAGCGCATCGATGCGCGCGCGAATGTTCTTCAACGTGTCTGTCACGAAGCAATTCCCCGAATCCGCGGATGAATGCGAATAGGCACGAATATTAAATCAATCCGGCCCGCACCGGTAATTCCCGCGCGCTTTATGCGCGTCAGGATTTTGCCAGCGGCAGATAGCGCACCGCCAAAACGCCTTTGGTGGCGGCGATTTTCGCGATCGCCGGCGCCGGCACCGCGCTGTCGACGTCCACCAGCGTGTACGCCATTTCGCCTTTCGACTTGTTCAGCATGTTATGAATGTTGAGTCCGGCGTCCGCCATCGCGGTCGAGATCTGGCCCAGCATGTTGGGCACGTTGGAGTTCGCGATGCCCACGCGAAACTGCGATTCGCGCGCCATCACGACGTCGGGGAAATTGACCGCGTTCTGGATGTTGCCGTGCTCGAGGTAATCGCGCAGCTGGTCGACCACCATGATCGCGCAGTTGTCCTCGGCTTCGCGCGTCGATGCGCCGAGATGCGGCAAGGCGATCACGCCGGGCTGGTTCACCAGCGCCTGCGCCGGGAAATCGCACACGTACGAGCGCAGCTTCTTCGCCTTCAGCGCCGCCAGCACCGCGACATTGTCGACGATGCCATCGCGCGAGAAGTTGAGCAGGATCGCGCTGTCGCCCATCAGCGCCAGGCGTTCGGCGTTGACGAGGTTTTTGGTCGCTTCGACATAAGGCACGTGCAACGTCACGAAGTCCGCCGCCTTCAGCACCTCCTCGACGGAATTCGCCTTCCTGACTTGCGCCGGCAGGCTCCACGCGGCGTCCACCGTGATGTGCGGATCGTAGCCGAGCACGTTCATGCCGAGCTTGATCGCAGCGTCGGCGACCAGGCTGCCGATCTTGCCCAGTCCGATCACGCCCAGCGTATGCTTGGGCAGTTCGATGCCGGCGAAATTTTTCTTGCCGTCCTCGACCGCCTTGTTGAGCGTCTCGTCGTCGCCGGTCAATCCGTCGACGAAACGCGTCGCGGGCAGCAGGTTGCGCGCCGCAATCAGCATGCCGGCAATCACCAGTTCCTTGACGGCATTGGCGTTGGCGCCCGGCGCATTGAACACCGGCACGCCGCGCCCGCTCATCGCCTTGACCGGGATATTGTTGGTACCCGCGCCGGCGCGCGCGATGGCCTGCACGCGGGGAGCAATGGCAAACGCGTGCATGTCGTGCGAGCGCACCAGTATCGCGTCCGGATCGGCGACCCTGCCGCCCACCTCGTAACGGTCCTGCGGCAGGCGCGAGAGCCCGACCTCAGCGATGTTGTTGAGCGTAAGAACGCGGAAACGCTCAGCCATGTTTTACCTGAAATTCGCGCATGAATTCGACGAGCGCCTTGACGCCCTCGATCGGCATTGCGTTGTAAATCGACGCGCGCATGCCGCCGACTGACCGATGGCCCTTCAGCTCGATCATGCCGCGTGCTTTCGCCTGCTTCAGAAAATCGTCGTTGAGCGCTTCGTTGCGCAGCCGGAAGGGCACGTTCATCAGCGAGCGGTCATCCTTGTCCACCGGCGAATAATAGAACTCGGTCTGGTCGAGAAAATCGTACAGCACCGCGGCCTTGGCGCGGTTCATCTGCGCGATCTTCGGCAAGCCGCCGAGTTTCTTCAGCCACTGGAACACGAGCCCGGCAATATAGATGCCGTAGGTGGCCGGCGTATTGAGCATCGAATCCGCTTCGGCCTGCGCTTTGTAGTCGAGCACCGTCGGCGTGATCGGCAGGACGTTGCCGAGCAGGTCCTCGCGCACGATCACGATCGTGAGTCCGGCAGGACCGATGTTCTTCTGCGCACCGGCATAGATCAGCCCGTATTTCGCGACGTCGACCGGGCGCGACAGGATATGCGACGACATGTCGGCGACCAGCGGCACGCTGCCGGTGTCCGGCACCCAGTTGAATTCGACGCCGCCGATCGTTTCGTTGGTGCAGACATGCACGTAAGCGGCATCGGGGTCGAGTTTCCATGCGGCCTGTTTCGGCGCGTAGGTGAAGTTCCGGTCTTCGGAACTGGCGGCGATGTTGACGCCGCCGTAGCGCCTGGCCTCCTTGATCGCTTTTTTCGACCATTCGCCGGTATTCACGTAGTCGGCGCTTTTCTTCCCGCGCAAGAGGTTCATCGGGATGGCCGCGAACTGCAGCGTGGCGCCGCCCTGCAGGAACAGCACTTTGTAGTTGGCGGGCACCCCGAGCAGTTCGCGCAGGTCGGCTTCCGCCGCCGCCGCGATGCCGACGAATTCCTTGCCGCGATGGCTCATCTCCATCACGGACGTGCCGCAACCGTGCCAGTCGAGCATTTCACGGCTCGCCTGCTCGAGCACCGGTTCCGGCAAAACCGCCGGACCGGCGGCAAAATTGTATATGCGCGACATTTAAAGTTTCCGGATTAAAAAGTGAAAAATCGGACGGCGATGGCTACTGCGGTGGCGGATTCGCTGCCTCGCCGTTTTCTTCATCGTCCCGTTCAAGAATTTTCTCGAGGCCGGCGAGTTTTTCGCCCTCCCCGAGATTGATCAGCCGCACGCCCTGCGTGGCGCGGCCCATGTCGCGGATTTCCGCGATGCGCGTGCGGATCAATACCCCACCCGTCGTGATCAGCATGATCTCATCGTCGTCGCCGACGATTTGGGCGGCGACCAGCTTGCCGTTGCGCTCAGAGGCCTGGATCGCGATCATGCCCTGCGTGCCGCGGCCGTGCTTGGTGTAATCGCCGATCGGCGTGCGCTTGCCGTAACCGTTTTCGGTCGCGGTCAGGACCGAAACGTTCTCGTTGTCCGCGGTGAGCAGGGATATCACATGCCCGCCCTCGGTAAGTCTCATGCCGCGCACGCCCCCCGCGTTGCGCCCCATCCCGCGCACTTCGCTTTCGGCGAAGCGCACCGCTTTGCCCGCGTCCGAGAACAGCATGACGTCCTGCTGGTCGTCCGTCAGCGCAACGCCGATCAGGAAATCGCCGTCGTCCAGATTGACCGCAATAATGCCCGAGGGGCGCGGCCGCGAGAATGACGACAGGGCCGTTTTCTTGACCGTGCCGTTGGCGGTCGCCATGAACACGAAATGCTGGTCGTCGAATTCCTTGACCGGCAGCACGGCGGTGATCTTCTCGTGCTCGAGCAACGGCACCAGGTTGACGATGGGTTTGCCGCGGCTGTTGCGGCCGCCCTGCGGCACGCTGTAAACCTTCAGCCAGTAAACGCGGCCGCGGTTCGAAAAGCACAGGATGTAGTCGTGCGTGTTCGCGATAAAAAGCTTCTCGACGAAATCATCTTCCTTGGTGGCCGTCGCCTGCTTGCCGCGGCCGCCGCGCTTCTGCGCGCGGTAATCCGCCACCGGCTGCGATTTCATGTAGCCGCCGTGCGACAGCGTCACCACCACTTCCTCGGAGGCAATCAAGTCCTCCATCGACAGGTCCTGCGTGTTCTCGACGATCTCGCTGCGGCGCTCGTCGCCGTACTGCTCCTTCATGTCGTTCAGTTCGCCGCTGATGATGTGCGTGATGCGCGCCGGCTTGGCCAGGATGTCGAGCAGGTCAACGATCTTTTCCATCACTTCTTTGTATTCGGTAACGATCCTGTCCTGCTCGAGGCCCGTCAGGCGCTGCAGCTGCATTTCCAGTATGCGCTGGGTCTGCGCTTCCGACAGCCGGTAACCGCCCTTCTGCAAACCGAATTCCGGCGCAAGCCCGGCTGGACGCGCCGAAATGGGATCGACTCTCGCCAGCATCTCCTCGACCAGCGCGGACCGCCAGAGCCGGCCCATCAACTGCTCCTTCGCCTCCGCCGGCGTTTTCGCCGCCTTGATCAGCGCGATCACGTCGTCGACGTTCGAGAGCGCAACCGCCAGACCTTCGAGAATATGGCCGCGCTCGCGGGCCTTTTTAAGTTCGAATATCGTGCGCCGCGTGACGACTTCGCGGCGGTGGCGCAGAAACGCGTCGAGCATCTGGCGCAGGTTCAGGAGGCGCGGCTGGCCGTCGACCAGCGCCACCATGTTGACGCCGAAACTGTCCTGCATCTGCGTTTCTTTATAGAGATTATTCAGAATAACCTCCGCCACTTCGCCGCGCTTGAGTTCAATGACCGCGCGCATGCCCGATTTGTCGGATTCGTCGCGGATTTCGGCAATCCCTTCGAGCCGCTTGTCGCGCACCAGCTCGCCGATCTTGATCAGAAGGTTCGCTTTGTTTACCTGGTACGGCAGCTCGTCGATGATGATCGCCTGACGGTTGCCTTTTTCCATGTCTTCGATGTGCGCGCGTGCGCGTATCACCACGCGACCGCGGCCCGTGCGCAGCGCATCCTTGACGCCGGAAGTGCCGTAGATGATGCCGCGCGTCGGAAAATCGGGCGCCGGCACTATCTTGATCAGGTCTTCGATGCCGATATCGGGATCTTTCAGGAGCGCCTGGCAGGCGGCGACGACTTCGGTGAGATTGTGCGGCGGAATATTGGTCGCCATGCCGACGGCGATGCCCGACGAGCCGTTGATCAGCAGATTGGGAATCTTCGACGGCAGGATCAGCGGTTCGTGTTCCGACCCGTCGTAATTCGGCCCGAAATCGACCGTTTCCTTATCGATGTCCTCGAGCAGTTCGCTGGCAATCCGCGCCATCCGGATTTCGGTGTAGCGCATCGCAGCCGCGTTGTCGCCGTCGACCGAACCGAAGTTGCCCTGGCCGTCGATGAGCGGGTAACGCAGCGAGAAATCCTGCGCCATGCGCACGATCGTGTCGTACACGGCAGTGTCGCCGTGCGGGTGATACTTGCCGATCACGTCGCCGACGATACGCGCGGACTTCTTGTAGGCGCGATTCCAGTCGTTGGACAATTCGTGCATTGCGAACAGCACGCGCCGGTGCACCGGCTTCAAACCGTCCCTGACATCCGGCAGCGCGCGGCCCACGATTACGCTCATCGCGTAATCGAGGTAGGAGCGCCGCATTTCTTCTTCGAGGCTAACCGGGATGGTTTCTTTGGCGAATTGGTCCATGCAAACTTAAGGTGGGGAAACTGCAAAAAAACGGCTTTGGAAGCCGCCACATAAAGCTGTGAATTCTAACATGTGCGCACATCACGAGTCACCGTTATTGTGTCTTCGACGGCGCGCGGCAAGCGGTGCCGAATCGGCCCCCGCGCGTTTTCAAATGACGTGCGAATATGTTATTATTTCCAAGCGTTTATTTGATCGCGCAGCATGGCCGTTAGCGAATGCAGACGATGCGTCGCAAACGTCCGCGCCAAGCGAAGCGGTGAAGCGGACAGACAGTAGCGAAAACGATCCGCGAATGCAGCAGGCCAAACCAAGGAGTCACGGGATAACATGAACTCGACATTGAAATCAGTGCTGGTCATTTTCGTCGGCGCGGCAGTGATGGTGCCGGCATCGGCGATGGCGCAGGTCAACGGCAAGAACCAGGGCTATCTCGTGGACCAGGATTTCAAAGTCGTCACCGCGGTCGGCGGCACGGTTTGCGTGCGCACCAGCGACTGGACGCCGGCGCGCGCCGCGGCTGCCGAAGCTGGCGCATTCTGCGATCCTGACCTGGTTCCGAAAAAATCTGCCGCTCCCGCTCCATCTTCCGCGCCGGCGTCTCCGAAAGAGGCGGCACCGGCGACGGCGAAACCCGCGCCGCAAAAATTGTTGCCGCAAAAAATCAACTTCTCGGCCGATGCCCTGTTCGATTTCGACAAAGCGGAATTAAGGTCCGAAGGCAAAGCCATGCTTGACGACCTCACGCGCGTACTGCAAGGCGCGACATACGAAGTAATACTCGCGATCGGTCACGCCGACCGCATCGGCAGTGCCCAATACAATCAGAAACTGTCGGTGCGCCGCGCCGACGCGGTCAAGCATTACCTCGTCGACAAAGGCATCGCGCCGAATCGCATTTATGCGGAAGGCAAAGGCAAAACCCAGCCGCTGACCAAACCCGCCGACTGCAGGATGAAGAACCGCAAAGCACTGATCGCATGCCTGCAACCGGACCGCCGCGTCGATGTCGAAGTGAGCGGCACGAAGTAAGAAGCGAGGCGGTTTTCACGCACGGAAATTGCTGTTGCAGCAATGCAACGAAACCCGTGCAATTCTGGTATGATTCGGGCATAATTTGCCTAATCGGGCGGCCTGTGATATTAGTTACGGGTGTCGTTGATTCAGCAGGTTAAGTTTGACAGCTGGCCGGGTAACCCAAGGTTCGTTTTAACTGTTGTAGCTCAGGAGGAATAAAAATCATGAATTCAGCTTTACGTAACGCCCTCGCCGGGCTCGCCATCGTAGCAGCGTGTGTGCCTGCTGCGCAGGCGCAAGTCAACGGTAAGAACCAAGGTTATCTGGTGACCGGACCCGATTTTGATGTCGTAACCGCGGTAGGCGGCACGGTTTGTGTACGCACCAGCGACTGGACACCGGCCCGCGCCGCTGCAGCCGCGGCTTGCAAACAGTGCACGCCCGACCTGTGCCCGGTTCCGCCGCCGCCACCCGCGCCGAAACCCGCGCCGAAGCCCGCGCCGAAGCCCGAAGCAAAACCGGCGCCGAAACCGGAACCGCGGAACGTCGAACTGAAGATCGAGTTGCAGGGCATCCCCTTCAACAAGACCGAGATGACCGACGACAACAAGAAAGAGCTCGATGAGTTCTTGGCGAACGAAGTCAAACCGCTGACGACGGTCGGCGCGGTGATCATTACCGGCCACACTGACCGCATCGGTAGCGAAAAATACAACAAGAAGCTGTCGGAAAAGCGTGCGCTCGGCGTCAAAGACTACGTCGTCGGCAAAGGCATCGACCAGAAACTGATTTTCTGGGAAGGCAAGGGCCCGAAACAGCCGATCCCGGTCACCAAGTTCTGCGACAGCAAGATGAAGCGTAAACAGTTGATCGAATGCCTGGCCCCGAACCGCCGCGTCACGGTGGAAGTGGTCGGCACGATCATGCCGCCGGCGAAAAAGCCGGAAGCCAAACCGGAAGCGAAATAACCCGCGCAGATCTTCTGCTCTGAAAAAGCCCTGCTTCGGCAGGGCTTTTTTTTGTATGCTACTACCCACATGAGCACCCACGCCGCACCCGCCGACACCGTCATCGAAGCTCGTTGGGTGATTCCCGTGGAACCCGCGCGCGATGTGCTCGCCGACCATTCGGTCGTCATCGTCGAGGACCGTATCGCGGCAATCCTGCCGACGGCGGATGCGCGCATTCGCTACAGCCCGCGCCAACGCATGGAACTGACTGCGCATGTGGTTATCCCGGGATTGATCAATCTGCACACACATGCCGCAATGACGCTGATGCGCGGGCTGGCCGACGACCTGGCACTGATGGACTGGCTGAACCATCATATCTGGCCGGCCGAGATGCGGCATGTGTCGGACCCGTACGTATATGACGGTACGCGGCTCGCGTGCGCCGAGATGTTGCGCGGCGGCGTGACCTGCTTCAACGACATGTATTTCTTTCCGCAGGCAACGGCACGCGCCGCCTGCGATGCCGGGATGCGTGCAGCGGTGGGGTTGATCGTCACCGAATTTCCGTCGCCCTACGCATCCGACGCCCAGGATTATTTGAGCAAGGGGCTCGCCTTGCGCGACGGGTTGCGCGATGAGCCTTTGCTGAGTTTCTGCCTCGCCCCGCACGCGCCCTATACGGTCAGCGACCAGAGTCTGCGCCAGATCGCCACGTTTGCCGGCGAACTCGATTTACTGGTGCACATGCACGTACATGAGACTGAAGCGGAAATCGCGCAGAGCCTCACTACTTTCGGAATGCGCCCGATCGGCCGGCTCGCTGAACTGGGACTGCTCGGACCCGGCCTCATTGCCGTTCATGCGGTCCATCTGGATGCGCAGGAAATCGCCCTGTTTGCGCAACACGGCTGCCACGTTGCGCACTGTCCGTCGTCCAATCTGAAGCTGGCGAGCGGACTGGCGCCCGTACGCGCGTTGCTTGAGGCGGGCATCAACGTCGGACTGGGTACCGATGGCGCGGCAAGCAATAACCGGCTCGATCTCTTTGCCGAAATCCGGCTGGCGGCGCTGCTCGCCAAAGGCGCGACCGGCGACCCAACTGCGGTCTCGGCCTGGCAGGCGCTCGAAATGGCGACGCTGAGCGCCGCCCGCGCACTGGGACTGGACAACCGGATCGGCTCGCTCGCGGTCGGCAAATGCGCCGACATCACTGCCGTGCGCATGGATGAAATTGAAACAACACCCTGCTACGATCCGCATTCGCATCTCGTTTATGCAAGCGGACGCGAGCACGTAAGTCACGTCTGGGTCAACGGCCGGCTGGTGCTCGACGACCGCCGGCTGACCACGCTTGACGCTCACGAAATCATCGCCAGAGCAACCTACTGGCACGACCGTATAGGCACGCCATGAACATCAACGTAGATCCCGCCGAAATCGCCAAGTTCAGTGAACTTGCCCATCACTGGTGGGATCCCTCCAGCGACTTCAAGCCGCTGCACGATATCAATCCCCTGCGCCTTGACTACATCGACCGGGTCGCCGGGCTCAAAGGCAAAATCGTGCTCGATGTCGGTTGCGGCGGCGGCATACTGGCCGAAAGCATGGCGCAACGCGGTGCGCAGGTGACCGGCATCGATCTCTCGGAGCAGGCGCTCAAGGTCGCGCAGTTGCACAGCCTCGAAAGCGGCATCGAGGTGGATTACCGCCAGACCTCCGCGGAGGACTTTGCGCGCGAGCGGCCGGCAGGTTTCGACGTCGTGACGTGCATGGAACTGCTCGAGCACGTGCCGGACCCGGCAAGCACCGTCCGCGCCTGCGCCACCATGGCGAAAGCGGGCAGTCACGTGTTTTTCTCGACCATCAATCGCAACCTGAAATCCTACCTGTTTGCCGTCATTGGCGCCGAATACGTGCTGCGCATGCTGCCGCGGGGCACGCATCGCTATGAAAAATTCGTGAAGCCGTCGGAACTCGGCGCCTGCTGCCGGCATGCCGGTCTCGACGTGCGCGAAATCGTCGGCATGACGTACAACCCGCTGACAGGTGTGTACGCATTGGGCACCGACAGCGACGTGAATTACCTGATGCATTGCACTGCATAGTGAAAACACGCACGACCAAGGCCGTATTGTTCGATCTCGACGGCACGCTCGCGGACACCGCGCCCGACCTCGCCTATGCGGTCAATTGCATGCGGGTATCACGCCAGCTGCCTGTATTGCCGGTCGCCGCCACCCGCGCCTACACCTCTATGGGCGCGCGCGGATTGCTCGGCATCGGGCTCGACGTGACACCGGAGCATCCCGAATACGACGCGATGCGCGACGAATTTCTGTCGATTTACGCGGACAACCTGTGCCGCGAAACCCGCCTCTTCCCGGGCATGGCGGAATTGCTCGACGAACTCGAGCGGCGCGGTTTGCGCTGGGGCGTCGTCACGAACAAAGCCGAACGCTACACGCATCCTTTGCTCAAACTGCTCGGCGTTGATCACCGCGCCGCCTGCGTAATCGGCGGCGATACCACGGGCAAGACAAAACCCGACCCCGCGCCCCTGTTCGCCGCGACCGAACGCATGGGAATCGCGGCCGTGCATTGCATCTATGTCGGTGACGACCGCCGCGACGTGGAGGCCGGCCGCGCTGCCGGCATGAAAACGATCGTCGCCAAGTTCGGCTACCTGCACGGCAACGATCCCGAAACGTGGGCCGCGGATGCCATGATAGACGCCCCCGGGGATCTGTTGCGGCACCTGTAGTCGCGGAATTCGCGCCACGGCTTGAAAACAGGCGCGGTGGCCACATATGCGATAATGCGCATGCCAATACCGGCGCGGAACGTAACGTTTTATGGCAATTTTCCGCGTCTGAATCCCGATTTCGGGGGCGACTTGGCTTCGACGTGGGTTGCAAAGCAGTTCAGGGCATACCGAGGGCCAGCTACCTCGTAAATACAACTGGGTCGCTATAAACGCGAACGACAATAGCTACGCTCTAGCCGCTTAATAACCGGCTGGACTCTGCACCGGTCTTCTCATGGGCCGGACGTGTACTTGGCAACAGGTGCCGCGCAGAGTCATATTCATGAGATCGTGTCGTGCAGGGTTACTTTGCATGAACACTAAACTCAAGGTAACTCGCTGCGTGAAAGCTTGCCGGTCGGCGTGCATGCAGCTAAATTAAATGACCTGGCTAAGTATGTAGAACTGGCTGTAGAGTACTTGCGGACAGGGGTTCGATTCCCCTCGCCTCCACCAAACAAAACGGGTCACCCTCGCGGATGGCCCGTTTTTGTTTGATGGCTAAGGGGAATAGAACCCCTGGGGTTCGACAACCAAACGTCCGCTGAACGTTTGGTTGGACGCCCTCACGCCAAAGCGTGACGGCGGTTCGTTGATGCAATTTAACATTGCATCAACGAATGGCCGGACCGCAGAGGCAATGCGGGACGGACACATTCCCGCCGCCGTTGCTATGGGTTGGCTAATTCTTCAACACGAACCGTCGTTCCGGCGGCGTGCCCGCCTCGTAATGCACCGGCGTCAATGCGGGCACGTTCACGTCGTTGCAGACTTTCTGAACCTGAAACGCTTCCAGTGGCGGCCGCCACTCTTTTTTGAATTCGCACGTCACCTGCACACAGCTAATGCTCTTCAGCCAGGAACAAACCTTCATTTCCGCACCGCTGGAATCCGCTATTTCCGTCAGGAACGGCGAGTCTTCATAGTACGGCTGATTGGCGCCGGTTTCCGAATGCACATCTTGCAGCACTGTATAAAAATTGCCGCCCGGCTCCAGCAAACCGAGCACCATCTGCATAAAAAGCGTCAGGTCGGTCGTATATGAGAAACCGCCGATCACATCGGTAATGATCTGAAACCGCCCCAACTCCTCCACCGAATACTCGCGCAAACGCCGGTTGTGCAGATATCGCAATTGATTCGCGCCGAGGCTGGCCGCGCTGAATCCCCATTCGGGTGTGCGGCGATCTTCAATCGACATGGCGACAACCTGCGCTTTGCGGCCGCGCCGTTCGGCGTGTGCCAAGTCGTAATTCGGTGCGAAATAATCGAGTATCGCCTGCCCTTTGCCTGCGCCGATATCCAGCCAGCGATCGCCGGGGCCGAGCCTCGCCAAAGAGCGGTCGAAATCGCCGGTCAGCGCCTCGACGTATCGGGAGAGCGATCTATCCACGGTATAACCTTCAGGCACACGGTCACCTTCGCTGCGGTAAATACTCTCCTGTTTCGAAACTTCCGCCTTGATTTTGGGATTGAGAGGCGCCTGGGCGTGGACTGACTGCAGCCATAGCAACTGCGCAACGACCATGACGAGCATGTGTAGTCCGGCTATTTTCGGCGGTGTCATCAGAGCTGTAGTGGATGCCAACGCGGGTTCGCGAAGCTGGCGGTAACCGGCTTACTTCGTCTTCGGGTTGAAAAGTTTACCATTCTCGAAATCGGCGCCATAACTTGCCCACGCATAATCGAATTTTCCCGTCGCGGAAAGGCTGATCGCAGCGGCTGTCAGCGCACTCATGAAGCTGATTTGCGACTCTTCCGTGGTCTGCGCAAATTGCGACGGATACTGGGCGTCCTCGTGCGTGGCGCCCCTGATTGAAACTTCGGCGATTCCGCCGCGGACGAAGCGGTAAAAATAGTCGCGATTACGGGCTTCCGAAATATGTTCGTCAGCGCCGAGCACCAGCAGCGGCAAACTTATCTTCCTGAGAAAATCGGGCAGGTCCCTGCCGACGCCGGCGGGATCGAGCAGAATGCCGCCGGCGGCGCGCGCACCTTGCGCCAGCGCGATGGCGACCGACGTCCCGCCGAACGAATGCCCTGCAAGGATGATCTTGTTGACGTCGATGCGGCTGTCGATGACCTCAGGCGAGCGGTAAATGAAATTGACGAGCCGGGCGAGGGTCTTGCCGTTGTTGCTCCACGAGCCGCTATTCGGCAATTGTACCGCCAGGCTGTGCATGCCCCACGACGCGACGTGCATCGCCTGATACGTGTGAGACTCCTTCGTGCCCGCATATCCATGCATGAAAATCACGAGTGGCGCTTTGCCGGCGGGCGCCGCTAAAAACAGATCCGAAGCGATGCTATCGGTGGCCGAGAGACGTATTTCATGATTGATATCCGCGGTCACCGCAAAGGGGCCGCGCAACCGGAACTGATCGACATCCGCTTTATGACTGAGCAGATAATTCTGGAGCGCGGCGAGCGTCGGCGGCTTTAACGGGGTTATGCCGAGGTCGGGCACCCTCGCGCAGCCTGCGACCAGCGCCAGCACCGCAGCGGCGCATAAAATCAGACGTCTAATTGCCATCGATACCCCCAAATAAAAACGCCACCCGCAGGGGTGGCGTTTTTATTCAGCCAGACGCGCATCAAACCCGGCGCCGGTACTCGCCCGTGCGCGTATCGATCTCGATCTTGTCGCCGGTCGCGCAGAATAACGGCACCTGCACGATGAATCCGGTCTTGAGTTTCGCGGGTTTCAGCACCTTGCCGGAAGTGTCGCCGCGAATAGCCGGTTCGGTGTATTCGATTTCGCGTTCAAGCGATTGCGGAATAATCACCGAAATCGCCTTCTCGTTGTAGAACACCACTTCGCAAGGCATGCCTTCTTCGAGATAGTTGAGCGCCTCGCCCATGTTGTCCTTCTCGATTTCGTGCTGGTTGTATTCGCTGTCCATGAATACATACATCGGATCGGCATAGTACGAAAACGTGACCTCCTTGCGCTCGAGCACGACCATGTCGAATTTGTCGTCGGCGCGGTAAACGCTTTCTGTCGGCGCGCCCGTCAGCAAATTGCGCATCTTCATCTTTACCACCGACGCATTGCGGCCGGATTTCGAGAACTCGGCCTTTTGCACGACCATCGGGTCTTTGCCGAGCATGATGACGTTGCCAGCCCTGATTTCCTGTGCGATTTTCATAAGTTTCCCACTGCTATACGCTTAAAAGGCCGCTATTCTAGCCGATTCAGGCAGAATTCGGCCAGCTTGATCGCCAGACTGCCATCGCGGGTGATCCGGGCCGCCCAGACGTGGGCGTGCCCGGTTGCTGCCGCATGCACGTTCATGAACTCGCCCCAGCACTGCTCGATGTCGGGCCGCTGCCGGTTCCAGGCCTCATGGACTGCGCGCACTGCGGCCGCCGTGGCGTCATCCAGCCCCTCCACATAGCGCTCCAGAAACGCCGCCTGCTTCGCGAGATGGCTGTCTTCGGACTGCACATACGCCTGCCATACGAGCGGCCGCGCCGCGAGTTGCGCGCGCACGAACGAATCCTCGCCGCGCACGAAATTGACGTCGCACGCCCACAGCAGGCGGTCGTATTCGTCGACGTCCAGAAACGGAATCACCGCGATCGTCAGATGCCCCCGCACGGCGCACGTACCCGGTTCCAATCGCGTGCCAAGGATAGCCGCCAACTGGTCGAGTGCCGCACCGGCCGGTACGACGCAGGTAACAGCCTGGCTCCCCGCCGTCCACGCCGCGGTCAATGCGCGCAGCGCCGCATTTTGATAACAAAACAGGGAGACGCGCAGTTCCTGATCGTCGTTTGGCGCAAGGCCAAGTTTGTTCCAGAATCGCGCACGCGCCTCCGCATCCAACTGAAACGCATCGCGCGCCCGCGCAAGTTCGCGTTCGATCAACAGCCCGCCGGTTGCCGTCGTAAATCCGGGGAAGAAAAAGTACTTGATGAGCGGCAACGTCGGATGCGGCGACGGCAAACCGTGACAGCCATCGACCCACGGCTCCGCGCTCAGGTGTTCGAGATTGATCCACACCGGGCGCCGCGAGCGCGCGGCCATCGCGGCGACGTAGTTGTCCGGCAACTTGACGCCAAATCCCTCGACGACAATACACGCCGGTTCAACCTCTTGAAACGGCGTACTCCATCGCCGGATCTCGACTTCTCCAACCGACTGCACGTCGCGCGCGGAATCGACGGCGCGACAGATACGCTGGAAGCTCGCCAGATCGTCGACCCACAGGCGCACCGTTTGGCCCAACTCGGACGCCAGCTGCCGCGCCAGACGCCAGCACACCCCGATGTCGCCATAGTTGTCGACGACCGAACAGAAAATATCCCAGGTAGGTTTCATGCAAGCGAGTAATTGGCGGGTGCGCGTGCGCCATCGTCGGCACGGCTGCGACGCGGTCGATCAGCCGTACACCAACGCATGAACCTGATGGTGGCGAGGCGGAGCCACAGGATCAACGCGGACTACGCGGACCCCCGCAGACTGTAAACATTGAGTAACGAATTGCCCGCCGTCGTCCGCGGCGGGACCGCTCAGAACCACCGCCGCGACGACCTCCAATTGCCTGGTGCAAATCACCAGGTCGAGACGCCGCTGTTGCGCAAGCTTGCGCAGCAATTGCTCGCGCGGGCCGGCCGGCCCCGGCACCGCGATGTCGAGCACCTCGTCGAGCGCGACGCCCGCGAATATTTCGTGATCCGGCAAACCCGCTCTGAAAACGTAATAGAGCAACGCCACAGGTTGCGGTAACAGGCGCGGCTTTCGGCTGAATTGCGGAACAGGCACCGCTGCAGTGGGCGCAGCGGCCGCGTCCGCCGGCGCGCGCGGATTGGCTTTAAGTTCGGCGAGCATCTTTTCCATGTGCTGCGCGCGCTCGCTTGCGTGCCGCCGCTGCTTGCGCGTGTACGTAGAGATGATGCCAACCATCACGACGATCCAGATGAGACCGATCACGTACCACATGCAGTGTGTCGCCTAGTCCTGCAGATAATCGACGAGCTGCCCGCTGGTCTGGCGCAAGCGCCGGCTCATCATGGTCACGATTTTGAGCAGTATATTGACGCTCAAGGCGGAATGCTCTCGGATAATGCGCACGAACTGCTCGCGGGTCAGCATGACGAGCGTCGACGGTTCCGGGCAGATGCACGTTGCGGAACGCTGCTCGCCGTCGACCAGCGCCATTTCGCCGATGGTTTTGCCGGGCTCGATCCGACCGATGTGTTTGCTGCCGTACTTGTTGTCCTGCTTGAAGATTTCCGCGCTGCCGTCGATCACGAGACACATGAAGCCGCCGCGGTCCCCTTCGCGAAATATCACCGTGCCGGGTGCCGCACTGTAGGCTTGAACGTAATGGGTGAGAGTTTCGATTTCCGGCGCCGGAAAATCGCCGAAGAACTGGCTGTCCTGCAGCATCGCCAGCAATTCCGCCTGGAACGCCGCGCCACTGCCGAGCAATTTGAGTTCGGGTTCAATAACTTTGCGGTCCGACGTGCTCATGCGCCTCCCCTTGCGGCAGGTGTGTCGCTGTGGCGATGCTGCGGTTACGTGACCGGCGCTGCCGGGTGCTGGCGATTGCGCCGCCGGTCAAGCCACCAGGCGAGCGCGGGCAGCATCAGAAACGACCCGGGCAACGCCAGCACTATCAGGTACGGGCTGATACTGGACAGGCGCCGCAGGTGAACTTTCAGCTCCTCTTTGTCCTCGGGCGTCCACAGCTGCTTGTTGCGCGGTTTCATCAAGAGCGGCATCAGGCCCCTGACCTGCAGTATCTCGTGGAGCAAATGCTTTTTCTCGCGCTCGGTCAGGTCGCGAATCGAGCGGTACGCGACAACGCTGGCGCTGCGAAACCTGGCGATGGGAGACGGATTGTCCATGCTGCGCGACCCGGCCCGCCTTATTTGCGCAATGCGCGATAAGCGCGCCAGGCGACGAAACCGCGCCGCGCCCATTTCCATACGCCGCGCCCGCGGGTGGCCGCGAGCATCGCGGCTACGGCACCGAGCGCGAGCGGCCGATCGCGCAGGTAGCGCGCCACGGAAATTCCGCGATCGGCGACTTTGATCGGGCCCGCGAGCTGCCCTATGACCATGGACAGGTCGTCACGCTGCGCCGCGCACAGCGCAAGCAGCGCGTCCCGCTCGTCGATGATGGAATTTCCCCGATTCACGCCGACAATCTGTCGTGGTCTTTCTTGAGTTCGCCCAGGCTTGCCTCAAAGAGGCGCGAACCCGCGCGGGCACGTGCGCGCGCAGCCAACGCAAGACCGGCGCCGATTGCGAGATAGAGGACGGCGAAACCGCCGATTGCGAGCAGGCGGTTGGTGTCCCAAAACATGACGATCACGAACAGCGTCGCCAGCAATATGCTGCAAGCGATAAAAAACACGGCTGCCGCGCCCAGCAGAAGCATCTGGGCGAGACGCAAACCTTCCGAGTGAACTTCATTGGCAAACAGTTGCAGGCGCGTTTGCACTATCGCCACCAGCGTGGCGACCAGCTTCTTGGTTGAACTCAACAGCCCGCCAGCACGGGCGCCGGCGGCCGAATCTGCGCCGGCCATGCGACTAGCGACGACCGATCAGGAGCCCGATTACGAGTCCGATCCCGGCCGCCGCGCCGACCGCCTGCCACGGGTTGTCGCGCACAAAATCGTCGGTCGCGCGTGCAGCCTGCTTGCTGCGTTGTACGATTACGTCCTCGGCTTCGGCCAGCTTGACTTTGGCGTTGTGCAGGCTGTCCTGGATACGTTCGCGGGCGACGGCGACTTTCTCGCCGGCCTGGTTCGCGGTCGCTTTCAGCAATTCCTCAGCGTCCGCGACGACAGCGCGGAAATCCTGCACGAGCTTGTCTTTGGAAACGTTTGCTTCGGTGCTCATCGTTACCTCTGTCAACAATTGATAGGATACGCCCGCAAAACGCCGGCATGGGATTGATTAGGTTATAGATTTCTTCTATTTAAATCAAGAATTTTTGACGCCCGCCGACGCTCCTCAAGCGACCGCCCGTCGGTTGGCGGCGAGCCCGCATAACCCTTTTGCGCGCGCCGCACCGTTTAAGCATCGCAAGTATTGTCCATCGATTCAACATTACGGAGGCTTCATATGAAAAAAATCACCCATTTCGGCCTGTACTCGCTCGCGGCGACGCTTGCCATCGGCATTACCCAGGCCGGCGCGGAAGGCGAAGGCGGCGGCGACGCGCTCACCATCTACAGCACCGCCCGTCCCGGCGCGATATCACCGGAGGTCTATCGCAACGGCGGACGCGGCCAGGCGTTACCGGGCTACGCCGTCGTACGCCAGCAACGCGACATCAACCTCGCGCGCGGCCGCAACAACGTGCGCTTTAACGATGTTGCCGCCTACATCGATCCGACCACCGTGATGTTCGAATCGCTGACCGACCCTGCCGGCACGAGCGTGGTCGAGCAAAATTTTCAGTTCGATCTCGTCAATCAGGACAAGCTGCTGCAGAAATATATCGACCAGACCGTCAAAATCGACCAGGTCCGCGGCAACTCGGTGGAGACCTTCAGCGGCACCCTGTTGTCGACCGCCGGCGGCATGACGTTGAAGCGCGATGACGGCACTATCCAATTGCTACCCGCCAACGCCGGAGTCACTTTGCCCAGCCTGCCCGGCGGGCTGATAACACGACCGACGCTCGTCTGGGACATGAATGCGAAGCAGGCCGGTAATCATCGCACGCGCGTCTCCTATCAGACCGCCGGCCTGACCTGGTGGGCGGACTACAACCTGACTTATGCCGAAGGCAACAACGCGAACAGCTGCAAGCTCGACATCGGCGCGTGGGTCAGCATCATCAATCAATCCGGCGCCGGCTACGCCAATGCAAAACTCAAGCTGGTTGCAGGCGACGTGCAGCGGGCGCAGCCGGCCGGTCGCGCGGACGGCGCCGTATACGCGGCACCCGCACTGGCGCGCAACGAAAAAAGTGCCGGCTTCGCCGAAAAGTCTTTTTTCGAATATCACCTGTATACGCTCGGCCGGGCCACCACGCTGCCCGACAATTCAACCAAGCAAATCGAACTCTTCCCGGCGGCGCGCAACGTGCCGTGCGAAAAAACTCTCGTTTACTATGGACTCGCGCCCGGCTACTACGGCTATTCCGCAAGTCCGCTCACCGACCGCAATCTGGGCGTTCAAAGCAATAACAAAGTCGACGTGTATCTCGGGTTCAGGAATTCGCCCGAGCACAACATGGGCATGCCGCTGCCGTCCGGCCGCATCCGCGTCAGCAAGCTCGACGACGCGGACCGCACGCTCGAATTCATCGGCGAAAACGTGATCGATCACACGCCGCGAAACGAAAATGTGCTGGTCAAGCTCGGTTCCGCGTTCGACGTCGTGGGCGAGCGCCGCCAGGTCGACTTCAAGATCGACACGTCGAAGAAGGCGATGTCGGAGGAAATCGAAATCAAGCTGCGCAACCAGAAAAAAGAGCCGGTCACCGTGATGGCCAGGGAAAATCTCTACCGCTGGGTGAACTGGCAGATCACCGCGAAAACTCACGACTATGAAAAGCAGGATGCGCGCACCGTTCAGTTTCCCGTGAAAATTGCCGCAGGCGCCGAAGTTACGCTGCGCTACAGCGTGCAATACACGTGGTGACGGCGCGCAAAATCGCGCGCGCGCCGGTGCTATACTGCCGTCGAGTTGCATGAGACCAGGGAGGTCTGGATGGGCATCGTCGCGATCGTAATCCTCGGGGTGGCAGTCCTGGCGGCAGTTTACCTCGTCATGATTTACAACAACCTGGTCCAGGTAAAGCACAATGTGTCCAAAGCCTGGGCCAATATCGACGTGCTGCTCAAGCAGCGGCACGACGAACTGCCCAAACTGGTCGAGACCTGCAAGCAGTACATGAAGTTCGAGCAGGAAACCCTGCAGAAGGTGATCGACGCCCGTTCCCGCGTGTTTTCCGCGCGCGAGTCGCAGGACATGCCTGCATTGGGCGCCGCCGAGGCCGGCTTGCGTGCGAGTGTGGGTAACCTGTTCGCGGTCGCCGAACAATATCCGGACCTCAAAACCAATCAGACTTTCCTGCAACTGCAAGGCCGCATCACCGGCCTTGAAAATGCGATCGCAGACCGCCGCGAGTTCTACAACGAATCCGCCAACATCAACAACGTGCGCGTCGAGCAGTTCCCCGACGCGATCATCGCGGGCATGTTCAACTTCAAGCCGGCGCAACTGCTCGAGTTCGACGCCGCGGAAAAAACCGACGTCGACGTCAAAGAATTGTTCAAATAGCGCCGGTTGCGGTTGCCTGACGCATGGGCCGCAGTGTACGCATTCATACGGCCAACTGGCTTACCGGCGGCGTCCATGTAATTATTTTGTATGTCGCCCTCCACGCGAAGTCGGCGGCGGTATGGCCGTACGCGCTGGGTTTGATGTCGCTGGTCAGCTTTGCCGCGTGGATCGGCAACTACCGCCGGCTGCGCCAGATAGCCGACACTCCGCTTTCCAACATCGCGACCGCCGCCCAGGGCTACGTCGAAATCGCCGGATACGCGGAAATACCAGGCGGCATGCCTCTGACTTCCAAACTCTCCATAACGCCATGCGTCTGGTACCAATACGAAGTCCACGAAAAGTCATCCAAGGATGAATGGGTCCTGCAGGACTCCGGCGTCAGCACCGAGCCCTTCATCGTCAAAGACGCCGGCGGACTATGCGTGATCGACCCCGAAGGCGCTGAAGTCGTCTGCTCGCGCAAGCGCACCTGGACCCAAGGCAACTATCGCTACGTCGAATGGCTGCTGCTGCCGCGCGAACGCGTCTACGCGCTCGGCGATTTCGCGACGGTCGGCGGGGCGGACAGCGAACTCAATCTCGCCGCCGACGTCGGCGCGCTGCTCGCCGAATGGAAAAAAAACCAGCCGGACCTGCTCAGGCGTTTCGACCTTGACCACAACGGCGCGATCGATCTCAAGGAATGGGAACTGGCGCGGCGTCAGGCGGTGCGCGAAGTCGCGGCGCAACATCGCGAGATTCGCATGAGCGCCGGCACCAACATGTTGCGTGCCCCCGCCGACGGACGCCTCTTCCTGCTCTCCAGCGAGATTCCGGCCAAGGTGCGATTCAAATACACGTTGTGGGCATGGGCGCATGCCCTGATATTCATTGCGGCCGGCGGCGGCACGTTTGCGCTGCTGTAGCGGCGCTGCGGCGTCCGGAGAGTAACTCTCCAGCCGGCACACGGTGGCATGTTTGCACACAACTCACTACACTATCCTTCCGTCAACGAATATCCGTTTCCGCCATGCGCACTGACACTCTGCTCGGCCTGACCGCTCACGGCTTTCACAAGATTTCTTATACCGACTGGGGCGACCCCGCGAACGGGCGCATCGTCATCTGCGTGCACGGCCTGACGCGCAACTGCCGCGATTTCGATTTTCTCGCGCAGGCGCTGGCCGCCGAATTCCGCGTGGTTTGTCCGGATGTCGCGGGCCGCGGCCGCAGCGACTGGCTCTACAACAAGGACGATTACGGGTATCCGCAGTACATGGCCGATGCGAACGCGCTGATCGCACGCGTGTCGGCATCGCCCGTCGCGGCCGGCTGGCTCGGCAAGCTCGCCGCTTCTCTGACCCGGCGTCACGGCCCGCGCTCGCTCTACTGGGTCGGCACCTCGATGGGCGGCATGCTCGGCATGCTGCTCGCCTCGCGTCCGAACTCGCCGATACGCAAGCTGGTCGTCAACGATGTCGGCCCGCTGATTCCCAAAGCTTCACTCGACCGCATCGGCACCTACGTCGGCAAGGACCCGCGGTTCAAGACATTCACCGAACTCGAAACCTATGTGCGCGCGGTCTCCGCTCCGTTCGGTGCGCTCACCGACGCGCAGTGGCACCACTTGACCGTTACCGGCGCCCGGCAACATGCCGACGGCAGTTGGGGCATGGGATATGACCCCGATCTCGCCGCGCCGTTTCGCAAGGGCTCCGCGCAAGACGTGAATCTGTGGCCTTACTGGGACACCATCACGTGCCCCACACTTGTACTGCGCGGCGCCGAGTCGGACCTGTTGTTGCGATCCACCGCCGAGGAAATGCAGACACGCGGCCCGCACGCGCGCCTGGTCGAATTTGCGGGTATCGGCCACGCGCCGATGCTGATGGCCGACGATCAAATCAAGGCGGTTAGGGACTTCCTGCTCGCGCCGGAATGACGACGGCCGCGCGGTGATTCGTCGCTAGGGAAAACTCGTGAACTCCTCGAGCGATATGCGGCCGTCGTGGTTCTTGTCGATTTTTTTGAAGTTCTGCTCGAGCACCGCGTCGCCCTTGACTTCATCGGGCGTCAGATACCCGCTGCGATCGCGGTCCAGCACGTAAAATTCGCGCGGCGTCAGCTTGCTGGGCTTGTCCGCCGCCGCCTTGCCGGCGTTAATCGCGCGCGCCACCTCGTTGCCCGAGAGTCGGTCGTACACCTGGGGACCGCCGATCGCCAGAAACAACACGAGCGCACCCGCCGCCATCCACGTCATCTGGGTCATCCACGCCGGCGTGAGTTTGAGCGGACCGCCGAGCAACAGGCTCTGATTTGCGCGAACTGTCTCGGCATCTTCCGCCGCCTCGCCTTTGGTTGACGCCACGGCATAGGCCAGCGGCGACGGCGGCGGCGCGACGTACGCTTCGCCGGTAAACATCGCCTTCCATTCCGGCACCGATTGCGGGCGTTTTTTTTCGTCGACTTCGAGGCCGCGATTGATCGCATGCAGAAAGCCGGTCGAAAACCGCGCGCGCGCGCCGATCAGCGCCGAGAGCACTGTGTCGTCTTTCAGCCGTGTCACGACGTCCGGCGGGTTATCGCCGATCACCGCGCGGTAAAACACGGCGGCGAGCGAATAAATGTCGGTCCACGGCCCCTGATTGCCGTCCTTTGAATACTGCTCGAGCGGCGCATAGCCCGGTGTCAGGATGGACGTTATCGTGTGCGTGGAAGAGCCGATTGCGAGCCGCGCGGCGCCGAAATCGAGCAGCACCGGCACACCGGTATCGCGGATGAATATGTTGGAAGGCTTGATATCGCGGTGCAGAAATCCCGCCATATGCACCGCGTGCAAGCCATCGAGCAATGGCATCAGAATCCGCAGCAACAGTTCCTCGTCCGGTTGGGGAATGCGTTTGAGCATCTGGCTTAACGACACGCCGGACTCGTAATTCATCACCATGTAAGCGGTGCCGTTGGCCTCGAAATAACGGCCGACGGTCACGATGTTCGGATGGCTGAACTTGGCGAGCAGGCGCGCTTCCTGCAGGAAGCGGTCGAGACCCCACTTATAATTGTACTCGGTGCCCGTGCTGACGGGCACGATGCAGCCGTCCAGCGCACGCACCGCGAGTTCCACCGGCAGATATTCCTTGATCGCTACCTTGAGCTCGAGATTGGTATCGTAAGCGAGGTAGGTCATGCCGAAACCGCCCGACCCCAGCACGGACTCGAGCCGGTACTCGAGCAGCATCGAGCCCAGCGGCAGCGAGTTTCGGTAATTCAGTATTTCGACCATGTTCGATTAGCCCGATCAGTAACCGCTGACCCGGCAACCCGTGTCATCTGTCTTGCCCCTGCGCGCATCATCGCTGAATTCGCAGGGAAATCCAAGCGGGATGCGACCCGTTCGAATTTTATACCGTTGGCCTTCCGGCTATCGCCGGCGCGCCCCTGTGTCTAGCGCGGCGGCTTGCCGGCAAACATTTTCCGGCGAAAAACGCCCGCGGCTAGATCCTGTTCAGCCGCAGCTCAAGGCCAGCGCCAGTCGCGGAATTGTTCGCGCAGCGCGGCTTTCATCATCTTGCCGGTGGACGTGCGCGGAATCTCGGTGACAAACGCATAAGCTTCGGGCAGCCAGAATTTGGCGAACTTCGGAACGAGATAGTCCCTTAATTCCTGCTCGCTCACCGACTGGCCCGGCTTGCAGACGATCACGGCGAGTGGACGCTCGTCCCACTTCGGATGGGCGATCCCGATCACGGCCGCCTCCTGCACCGCCGGATGGCCGGTCAGCGCGTTTTCGAGGTCAAGCGAACTGATCCACTCGCCGCCGGACTTGATCAGGTCCTTGGTGCGGTCCGTAATCTTGACGTAGCCCTCGGCGTCTATCGTGGCGACATCACCTGTGCGAAACCAGCCGTCTTCAGTCCACTTGTCGGCTTCGGCCGCCAGCTGATAGTAGCTTGCCGCTATCCACGGTCCGCGCACCTGCAGTTCGCCCATGGTCATGCCGTCCCACGGCGCGCAACCCGTATCGGTCATGGCGCGCACCTCGACAAACGGCGCCGGCAACCCCTGCTTGCAGCGATAGGCATAACGCTCGTCCGCCGGCAACGCCATCAATTCCGGCTTCAGATGTGCAGTGGTGCCCAGCGGTGTGGTTTCGGTCATGCCCCATGCATGCAGCACATTGAGATCAAACCGGTCGAACGCACGGATCATCGACTCGGGCGCCGCCGCGCCGCCGACGACCATGCGCATGCCCGGTGTCAGTTTCCACCCCTTGGGATTTTTCTCGAGCGCCTGCAAGATGCCCATCCAGATCGTCGGCACGCCGGCGGTGAACGTGACTTTTTCGGATTGGTACAAATCGAGCAGGCTCTGCGCATCCAGGTGCGGCCCCGGCAACACGAGTTTGCAGCCGACCATCGCGCCGGTGAACGGCAGGCCCCACGCGTTGACGTGAAACATCGGCACGACCGGGCACAGCGAGTCGCATTGCTTCAGGCCCAGCGTGTCGCCCATCGCGCACGCCATCGAATGCAGCACCAGCGCGCGATGCGAATAAACCACGCCTTTGGGTTTGCCCGTGGTCCCCGACGTGTAGCACATGCCCGCGGCGTCGTTTTCGTCGAGTACGGGCGCCCGCATTGCGAGATTGCCGGCGATGAACTTCTCGTAGTCTTCATACGGAGCAGCTACTGGCCGGCCGGTCAGCGGCACGACGATGACGCGCTCGAATTTCGCTCTGTCCTTGAATTTTTCGTAGAGCGGCAACAGCACGTCGTCGAGGATGAGGAAGCGGTCGCCCGCGTGATCCGCGATGTAGCCGATATCGTCGGGATGCAGGCGCAGGTTGAGCGTGTGCAGCACGCCGCCCGCGCAGGGAATCGCGAAATACGCCTCGAGATGCGCGTAGTGGTTCCACATCAGCGTCGCGACGCGGTCGCCCTTGGCGAGGCCCGCCGCCTGCAGCGCGCCGCCAAGCGCCAGTGCGCGCCGGTGAAAATCCCGATAGCGGTAACGATGCAGCGTCTTGTCGGGCAGTCGCGAGACGATTTCCGACGCGCCGAACAACCGCCCAGCGCGATCGAAGATGTGCGTCAGCGTCAACGGAAAATTCATCATCGTGCTTTGCATCCGCGCTCCTCCCACACCCGCACTGCGCGCCAATCGAGGCGCACTGCCGTCAGCCGTTACCCGGCCCGGGTCCGCACTACCCCCGAAACGGCGTCAGATCTATTTTGCCTTTGAACACGTTGTTGGCAAATTGCAGAAACTGGTCGGCGCGCGCGTCGCTCCAGCCGCCGTAGGCGACGTTGCCGCGGAATTTGCGCTCGATGTCTTCGCGCGACAACGGATCGTGCCTGCCGCCGCGGATGTGCGGCTGGCGCTCTTCAAAGACGCGCCCGTCTTTCAGCGTCATTTTGACGTGTCCCGTAAAGGCTTTCGGATACGGATTGTCCGGATCGACGACGTACCGCACCTTGCCCGCGAGACCGAGGATGCGCGGATCGCGCACGGTTTTCTCGCTGAACGCATCGAGTCCGGCGCTACCGGTCACGAATGCGACCGCTACATTGAACGGCGCGCTGAATTTGGCCGCGTAATCGTTGGCCGGCTTTTGCTTCGCGGGCAGTGGATCCCACAGCCGGTGCACGTAACCTTCCGCGGTCTCGCACAAAACGTCAACCACATCGTCGGCGGTGAAGCCCTTGCGCGCGAGCCGCAACGCGCAGTCGATGTACGGCTGGTTCATGGTGCCCGTCGCGTACGGCTTGAACGTGATGTTGCTGATCATCCATTCCTTGCCGAAATCGCGCGTCACCACGTCGAAGTCGCCGTCGGGGTTGCGCGCAAACGCATAAAAGAAACCATGCGTGCCTTCGAACACGGTGCGCGGCCCGAGAAATCCATGCTGTGCAATGCGTGCGGCATGCAGCCCGATGCGCGCCGCCCAGCCCGCATGCAGGCGCTTGGTCCACGCGCCTTCCGCGAGGTACTCGATGATGCCGCTCGCCATGCTGCCGGCGATGCCCAGCGCATCGACCGTCTGCTTGCGATTGAGGCCCAGCGTGGTGGAGACCGCCAGCGTTGAAGCCATTGCACCTATAACGCTGGTCGGATGAAAGCCGGCTTTGTGGATGGCCTTCGGTATCACCATGCTCAGACGACACATGGTCTCGATGCCGACCGTCATGCCCAGCAGCGCAGCGCGGCCGCCGCGGCCGAACCGCTCGCAGGCGGCGAGCACCGCCGGCACGATGACCGTGCTGCTGTGCACCGGCCCGCCCTCGAAGGTATCGTCGAAATCCTCACCGTGGCCCGCCGTGCCGTTGATCATAGCGGCGTCCTCGGCGCTGAATTCGCCGCCGTGGCCGAGCGCGCTGCAGGCGCCGCCGCGGTCGACGCTGGCGATCAACGCCTTAACGTAATCGGTATTGCGCGCGGCCACGCACAGCCCTGCGATGTCGATCAGCAGTTCCTCGGTGCGCGCGCGGACCGCCGGCGTGATCTGGTCGGCGGTGAGCGTAGCGGCGCAGTCGACCAGGCGCTCGCTGACAGACTTCGCGTCGGCGGTCGCCGCTTTCATTGCAAGGCTCCGCTGCGGGTTGCGTGCTTGCTCACTTGAACGCCGGCTGCTTGTAGCGGCCGACCGGCACGAGCTCGGCGACAGTCCCGCCGGGCGCCCGGAACTTGATCGGAATCACGCCCGGATCGCTGATGATCTCGCAGCCGTACGACTTGATCTGCGCTTCGGACGCCTTCAGGTCCTCGACTTCGACCGCGAAATGATGAATGCACGGCCCTTCTCCCGAGGCCTTCGACTCCGCCGACTCGGTGCCGGCGTCGTACTGGATCAGCGTGAAGTCGATCGCGCCGTCGCTCAAATGGCGCGACAGGTGATCGCGCGTCTTGCGCGTCTCCACTTCCCTGAAACCGAAAACCTTTTCGTAGAACTCGGTGGTTTTTTCGAGGTCCTCGACCTTCAATGCCAGATGCACGATGCGGTTCATACCACCTCCTTGAGAACAAACTGGTTCAATCGCAGGCCGCGCCGGCGGCGCGCCCCGCTATCCGTTCAGATGCAGCGCGAACAGTCGCACCTTTCGGGCCGTTCGCGCAAGCGGGTTGTGCTACCATAAGGGCGTATAAATATTCACCCGCCGCGCGGCGGCGCCTCCCGGACCGCAGTCCTCCCCCTACCGACCGTTCGGTTCAATCCCCTGGTTCGTGGGGATAGACGGGCGGAATCGGCTCGGTTTTATCCATCAACGTCCCAAGCTCGCTTTCGATCGCTTCCATTGCCGTCAGCAATGACGAGAGCCTTAATGCGATGCTTTCCAGATCCGGTTCCGGAATATCGAGTCCGATCAACCGCGCCATCTCGCGGGCCTGTTGCGGCGTGAGGTCCATGGGTTAGCCTGCGACCGCCGCAGGTTGCAACGCGCGCGTCGTCTCTTCCAGCACAGGGTGACGTGTGTGCCACGGCGTCGCGCGCTCGTATGCGTGGCCGACGCGATAGATCGTCGCTTCGGCAAACGGCCTGCCTGCAATCTGCAGCGACAACGGCAATCCCGCATTCGTGAAACCCGCGGGCACGGCGAGCGTCGGCACGTTTGCCACGCCGAACGGGTGGGTACTGATGCGCCGCAGAATAATACGTTGCGCCATGTCCTGCGCCGAGCGCACGACCTCGCGTGCTTCGTCGATCAGCCCCGGCGGCTTCAGGCTCGTCGGGCACAGCAACGCATCGTAGCGCTCGAACGCAGCGAGAATCTGGTTGCGCACCACGGCGCGCGCACGCATCGCGCGCGAATAGACCGCCGCCGGCACCATCGCCGCCGTCGCCATCCGGCTGCGCGTGCCGGCATCGAACTCGCTCCAGCGGCTGCGCAGCAGCGGCAGATACATCGACGCGACATCCGCGTCCGACGTCAGCATCGCGAGCGGAATCGCGTGCTTAGCCCATGGCAGTGATATTTCCCCGACCGTGGCGCCCAGCGAGCGCAGCACGCCGAGCGCCCGCTCCATCGCCGTGCGCACTTCGGCGTGCACGCCATCGGTCCACGTCATTTCGGTGACGACTGCGAGGCGCATGCCTTTGAGGTCCATAGCCCCGATTGCAGCAGTAAAATCGGGAACGGCACGACGGCTCGTCAGCGGATCGTGCTCATCAAAGCCCGCAATGACGCGCAGGAACAATGCGTTGTCTTCGATGGTGCGCGTGATCGGACCCAGCGTATCGGCGGTCCACGCATACATGAGCCCGCCGTAACGGCTTACGCGACCGAAGGTCGGCCGCAAGCCGACCACGCCGTTGGCCGCCGCTGGACCGCGAATCGAGCCGCCGGTGTCTTCGCCGATCGAGCCGGAACTGAATCCGGCGGCGGGCGCGATCCCCGAGCCGCTCGACGAACTCGATGGATCGCGCTTGACGTCCCACGGATTGCGCGGCTGGCCGTGCGCGAACACGTGGGTGCCGCCTTTGCCGAATTCGTGCAGGTTTTCCTTGCCGATGAGGATTGCACCGGCGTCCTTCAACCGCGTGATGACCGTCGCGTCGAAATCGGGAACATGGTCGGCGTAGATGCGCGAGCCGAGCGTGGTTTTCACGCCACGCGTGCACAGCTGGTCTTTGACCCCGAACGCAAGCCCGTGCAACGGGCCGCGATAGTCGCCGCGGCCGATCTCCGATTCGGCCTGGCGCGCCGCGGCGAGTGCCGCCTCGCCGCACACGGTGATATACGCGCGCAGCACCGGGTCGAAGCGCTCGATGCGCGCGAGGCACAGTTTTACGAGCTCGACCGGCGAGAGCTGGCGGCTGCGGATCAGCCGGCCCTGTTCCGCCGCGGAGAGATATGCCAGCTCGGAATCGTTCAACTCGCGTTCCAGAAAATGTCGACGTCGGACAACTTTAACACGAGCCAAATGATGATGACGCACGGAGGCCGCGCACCGTTTCAATGCCGGTGGGCGCGCATGCGGACATCGATGGTGCATACCCGCGACCTGATGCTAGGATAAGCGGTCGCATTGCCGGTGACAGCCGGTGGTATGAAGTTTGCTGAAGGAGTACGCGGATGCGTATCCACTCCTCCGTTACAGTGAGTTCACCGTGACCTCAAATACCGCAGCCAGCTTGATCGCGCTGGTGATTGCCACGGCGTTGGCCGGCAATGCCGCCACCGCAAGTGCCCAGACCTGGAAACCCGAACGCCCGGTGGAACTGGTGGTATTCGCCGCGGCGGGGGGCGGCAACGACAAGGCCGCCCGGGTCATCCAGAAAATCTGGACGGAAAACCGCATGCTCGAAGCGGTCGTCGTGAACAAGGTCGGCGGCGGCGGCTCGCTCGCCTATACGTATGTGAGCCAGAAACCCGACTCGCACTTCATCGCCATCGCGCAGGCCGGGCTGCTCACCAACCAGATCACCGGCCGAAGTCCGATTACCCTCGCCGACGTGACCGTACTGCCTTATATCGGCACCGAGCCGGTCGGGCTTGCCGTGCGCACCGAATCGCCGTACAAAAATCTGCGCGAATTCATGGATCAGCTGAAAAAGGAGCCCGGCTCCCTCAGCGTTTCGGTCGGCAGCACGCTGGGCGCGATCAATCATTTCACAATCGCGCTGCTCGCAAAATCCGCCGGCGTCGATCCCAAAAAACTCAAGATACTGGTTTTCGGCGGCGGCGCCGAGTCGGCCACCAACCTGCTGGGCGGGCATATCGACGCAATGGCCCAGGCCACCAACAACGCGGTGCCGTTCTATCAGGCGGGCAAGATGCGCATCCTCGGCGTCAGCACGGCGAAACGCGCCGCCAGCCTCCCCGAGGTGCCGACATTCCGCGAACAGGGCTACAACGTGGTCATCGACGGCTGGTACGTGTTCGTCGGCCCGAAGCACATGACGCCCGCGCAGGTTGCGTACTGGGACGGCATCTTCGCGAAGACGGTGCAGACCGCCGAATGGAAAAAATTCGTAGAGACCACCGGCTGGGAGCCGGGCTACAAAAACTCGCAGGAGACCGCGGCGTTCCTGCGCAAGGAATACGACGATTCAAAGGCGCTGCTGATCGAGCTCGGCCTCGCCAAATAATCGAGAATGCCTAGCTGCCGATGTCGAAACCGGCCGCGCTCAACAGCGGCTGCGCGTTGAAACCCGTCAGCCGGCGTATCAGCTCCTTCGCGCGCTCCGGATGTGCCGAGCGCGCCGCGAGTCCCGCCGAATAAACGGCGATGTTCTGCACCTCGGCGGGCAACGGCCCGACCAGCTTCACCCCCTTGTTGGCGACGATTTCGGTGATCTGCGTAATGCCCATTTCAAGGAGCCCGCTGCTTTGCGCGAGATCGTTCATCGCCGCATAGCCGTTCGGGAAGAAATGCAGGCGGGACTTGAGTTCTTCCGTGATGCCCATTTTGTCCAGCGCGCTCATCACGACCTTGCCCGCCGTCGCGACGGCGGGATCGGGAAAGAGGACGCGCTTCGCCGCCAGCAGATTGCCGCGCAGCACATGCGTGTTACTGACGTCCGGCAGCGGCGTGCCGGCGCGCACCGCAACGCCCGTGCCGACCTTGCCGAGATCGACGCGCGACCCCGCGACCACCAGACCCTGCTGGATCAATTCGTCGATCAACGCCGCCGTCAGCACGATCACGTCCGCCGGCTCGCCCGCGACCACGCGCGCCTTCATCGCGCCGACCGCGCCGAAATTCGCCGCGACGAAATTGCCGCTGTCGCGCTGGAACTTGCCTGCGATCTCGGTCACGACCGCCTGCGCCGCGCCGGCGCAAAAGATATTCAGAGTTGCCACCAGTGTTCTCCCGTTGATCGGTTACTTTTTTAAATCCGTTTCGTCCATGTGAAACTTGTGCAGCACGCGGTGCAGCACCGGCACCAGCGTCACCGCCACCACGCTGATGAAAACGAGCCCGCAAAATAGCGCGTACGCTGACGAGAACAATTTCGCGGCGTCCGTCTTCATCTCCGCGACCGGCCCCATGCCGCCCAATATCATCGACGCGTTGTGCAGGGCATCGATCCACGGCACGTCCGCGATAAAGCGAAACCCGAGGACGCCCACCGCCAGCGCGATCGCGGCGATCGTTCCCGACAACGCGAACGACCATGCCAGACGGCGCACGAAGCGATGCGGAGGGATGACGCGCTGGCGTTGTGTTTCAAGCATGACTTACGATCGGCGATTGCGACCCACTGAAATCACGCGATACGCGCACGCGGCGATTTTAACACACGCCTAGTTGCGAACTCGCGCATTGACACGCCGGCAATCTGCCGGACAATGTACCCATGAAACTCGTGCATACCGCGAAACATCCGACCGAAGCCCACCTCATCAAGGGCATGCTCGAAGCCGAAGGCATACGCGCGTCGGTGCTCGGCGACCAGCTCTACGGCGCGTACGGGGAGTTGCCGGTATTGCCCACGGTATGGGTGCTCGAAGATGCGCTGGCCGCGCACGCTGACCGGCTGGTGATCGACTTTCTGCGCGGCGGCGCGGCGCGCCGCCACCGCCACGAGCGCTGGACCTGCGCCCACTGCGGCGAAAATCTCGAGGGCCAGTTTACCGACTGCTGGAATTGCGGCGCGACGCGGCCGCAATCGGCCTGAAAGACGATCTCTTACCGCTGCTTCGGTCCTAAAAAATATCGCCGCGCTCGTACTGCGGCGGCCACGCGACCTTCGTCTTCAGCACTTTCGCCGCATGCAGCGGCCAGTACGGGTCGTTCAGCATTGCGCGCGCCATGATGACGAGGTCGGCCTGTCCGCTCGCGACGATCTGCTCGGCAAGATCAGGCGCGTTGATGAGGCCCACCGCGCCGGTCGCGATGTCCGCGCGGGCGCGTATGGCGGCGGCAAACGGCACCTGGTATCCCGGATGCAGCGTGATTTTCTGCTGCGGCGACAGGCCGCCGCTCGAGCAATCGATGAGATCGACCTTGCCGCCGGCTTTCAAGAGCTGCGCGAGCTTGACGCTGCTCTCGAGGTCCCAGCCGCCGTCCACCCAATCCGACGCGGATATGCGCACGAACAACGGCTTGTCGTCCGGCCACTCCGAGCGCACTGCGTCGATGACTTCGAGCAGATAGCGGATCCGGTTCTCGAAGCTGCCGCCATACTCGTCCGTCCGCTGGTTGGACAGCGGTGATAAGAATTCATGAATCAGGTAGCCGTGCGCCGAATGAACTTCCAGCACATCGAAACCGGCCTCGCACGCCCGCCGCGTATTGGCGACGAACTGCGCGATCGATTCGGCTATCATCGTTTTGTCCATCTCGACCGGTACCGCGTAGCCTTCGCCGAACGGAACCGCCGACGGGCCGATGATTTCCCAGCCGCCATCCGCGGGCGCCAGCGGCTTGCCGCCGTCCCACGGCCGCGCGGTCGAACCCTTGCGGCCGGCGTGACCGATCTGCATGCCGGCGACCGCGCCCTGCGATTTTACAAAGCGCACTATGCGCGCGAGCGCGTCGCGTTGCGCGTTGTTCCACAAGCCCAGGCAGTACGGCGTGATGCGCCCGCGCGGCTCGGTATGCACGACTTCGGTAAAGACGATGCCCGCGCCACCGACCGCGCGAGAGGCGAGATTCTGAAAATGCCAGTCGTTGGCCACACCGTCGTCCGCGGAGTACTGACACATCGGCGAGACCATGATGCGGTTCTTCGCCGTGATCGAGCGAAACGCGATCGGCCGAAAAATGTGCGGCGTGGTGTTGCGTTGCAGGACCTTGCGCTCGTTTTCGCCGCGCGCGGCATGCGGGTTGGCTGTAGCTGGCGTGCTCATGGATACGCTCTTGAAATTGAATTAATCGACGCGGGCGCCGGAAGCGCGCACGAGTTTACCCCATTTGTCGATCTCGTCGCGGATGAAGGCCGCGAAACGCTCGGGCGAACTTGCCGCCGTTTCCGCGCCGAGCGCCAACATGCGTTCCTTCATTTCCGGCGACGCGACAAGGCGGCCGGCGGCGGCGGCGATTTTGTCGATCACATCGGCCGGCGTCGCGCGCGGCGCGACCAGTCCCCACCATTGCAGCGTGTCGAATCCCGGCAATCCCTCTTCCGCGATGGTCGGAATTTCCGGCGCGCCGGAAAAGCGCTGAGCGCTCGTTACGCCGAGCGCGCGCAGCCGCCCCGCTTTGATGTTCGCCTGCGCCGACGACACGCTGACCACCGCCACGCTGACCTGACCGCCGAGCAGATCGGCGACCGCGGGACCCGCGCCCTTATACGGGATATGCACCATATCCACCTTGGCCATCATTTTGAACAACTCCAGGCCGAGATGACCGGTAGTGCCCGTACCGGGGGAAGCGAAAGTAATCTGCCCCGGTTTCGCGCGGGCAAGCGCGATCAATTCCTTCACCGTCTTCGCCGGCACCGACGGGTGCACGACCAGCACCTGCGGCGCCTGCCCGAGTTGCACGATGGGCGCAAAGTCCTTCTGCACGTCGAACGGCACCTTCGCAAACAGACTTGGCGTAATCGCGAACGTCGGCTCGACCACCAGCAATACATAACCGTCCGGCGCGGACCGCGCGACCAGCTCGGTGCCTATCATGCCGGATCCACCCGCACGATTGTCGACCACCACGGTCTGTCCCCACATTTCGCCGAGCTTCTGCCCGACCACGCGTCCTACGATATCGCTCGCGCCGCCGGTCGCGAACGGCACGACGAATCGCACGGATTTGGCGGGAAAGATTTGCGCCTGCGCGCCCGGCACCGGCATCGCGGCGAGCGCGCACAACGCAAGCGCGGCTCTCCATGCGGCAGGCGAATTAGCCATCGGCGAGATTCTTCATGACGGCGTACAGCTTCGCTTTCGCCTCGAACCCGACGCCGGGCACGTCGGGCATCGTCACGTAACTGTTCACGACCGGCGTGCCGTCGGCAAACCCGCCGAACGGCTGGAACACGTCGGGATAGGATTCGTTGCCGCCGAGACCGAGGCCCGCGGCAATGTTGAGCGACATCTGGTGTCCGCCGTGCGGCACGCAGCGCCGCGGCGACCATGCATTCTGCTTCAACATCTCGACCGTGCGCAGGTATTCGACGAGCCCGTACGACAGCGCGCAGTCGAACTGCAGCCAGTCGCGGTCGGGCCGCATGCCGCCGTGGCGGATCAGGTTGCGCGCATCCTGCATCGAAAAAAGATTCTCGCCGGTCGCCATCGGTCCGTCGTAATGATTTGCGAGTTCGGCCTGCAAGGCATAGTCGAGCGGATCGCCCGCTTCCTCGTACCAGAACAAGCCATAGGGCTTAAGCGCACGCGCATATTCGATCGCGGTTTTGAGATCGAAGCGGCCGTTCGCGTCAACCGCGAGATTCTTGCCCGAGCCCACCACTTTGATCACGGCTTCGATGCGTTTGATGTCATCTGCGAGCGACTCGCCGCCGATCTTGATCTTCACCACCGAGTAACCGAGGTCGAGATACTTCTTCATCTCGTCCTGCAGCGCCTGCACGTTTTTGCCGGGATAGTAATAGCCACCCGCGGCATAGACAAACACCTTGTCGTCGACGGTGCCGCCACGATAGCGCTCGCCGAGCACGCGATAAAGCGGCTTGCCCTCGATTTTCGCGACGGCGTCCCACACCGCCATGTCGAGCACGCCGACGGCCACCGACCGCTCGCCGTGCCCGCCGGGTTTCTCGTTCGACATCGCGCACGCCCAGATCCGGTGCGGATCGAGATTGTCGCCGGCGTCATTGACGAGCGATTTCGGCTCGGCGCCCATGATGCGCGGAATGAAGCGCTCGCGCAAAAGTCCGCTTTGCGCGTAACGGCCGTTCGAATTGAAACCGTAGCCGACGACGCGCTTGCCGTTGCGTTTCACGTCGGTGACGACCGCCACTACGCTCGCGGTCATTTTGGAAAAATCGATATACGCGTTGCGAATGTCCGAGCTGATCGGCGCGACGGTTTCGTGAATGGCGGTTATTTTCATCTGGGCGATTCGATATGGGATAAGTGGCGGAAGGGAAACTTCAACGGCTGCGCGAATGCGCACCGTAAACTCGCGCCAGTATAACGATGGCAGTCGATGCTCGCAAACACGCGCAGCGCCAGGCCGCAGCGCGACTCCGCGCAGATCGGTTATCATTGATTCTCTTCCCGCAGTCTCTGCCCGCTCCTGGAAATGACCTCACGATGAAAACCGACGCCGTCTCGCCCATGATGCTCAAATTGAGCGCCCATATCGCCGCTGCCGCCGCGCGCCCGCTGCCGAAAGAAATCGCAGACCGCGCCAAACTTCATCTCGTCGACACCTTCGCCGCGATGATTTCGGGTTCGCGCCTACTGCCCGGCGTAAAAGCAATCGCTTACGCGAAGACTCTGGGCGGAAGACCTGCGGCCGGCATCATCGGCACGCGCATGGTCACCACGCCGCAGAATGCGGCACTCGCCAACGGAATGTTCGGCCACGCCGACGAAACGGACGACACGCATCCGCCGTCGCTCACGCATCCGGGCACCAGCGTCGTGCCCGCGGCGCTCGCAATTGGCGAGCAAAACCGGCTCGCGGGCAAAGCGGTGATGCGCGCGATCGTGCTCGGCTACGACATCTGCTCGCGCGTGCTGCTCACGTTGAAACCGATGCCCTATCTGCGCTCCGGCCACCATGCCGCAGCCACCGGCCAGGTGTTCGGCGCCGCGGCCGCCGCCGGCGCACTCCTGAAACTCAATGCGCGCAAAGTCCGCTTCATGCTCTCCTACGCGGGCCAGCAGACCGCCGGCCTGTACACGATGTTCCGCGATCCCGAGCACATCGAGAAAGCGTACGCGATGGGCGGCATGCCCGCGCACAACGGCACGCAGGCGGCGCTGATGGTGAAGCACGGCTGGACCGGCGTCGAGGATATTTTTTCCGGCGAGCGCGATTTCTTTTTCACGTTCGCGCCGGAAGAAGTCGACCGCGACGAAATGGTGCGCGGTCTCGGCACCGAATACGAAATCATGCGCGCCGGCATCAAGCGCTGGCCGGTCGGCGGCCCGATCCAGGGGCCGATGCACGTGTTGCGCGACCTGATCGTGCAGCACGGCATCAAGGCCGCCGACGTCGAGAAAATCATTGCGCGCATGCCCGACAAGGAACTTGAAATCGTCAACAACCGTGCCTCCCCCGACATTTCCGTGCAGCATCTGCTCGCGGTCATGCTGGTCGACGGTAACGTCACGTTCAAATCCGCGCACAGCTTCCGCCGCATGCGGGACCCCAAGGTGCTCGCCGTGCGACAGCGCATCGAAGCGGTCGGCGACGCGACGCTGACGGACGTGCAACGCCGCTGGCGCTGCGTGATGGAAGTGCGGCTGAAAGACGGCCGCGTGCTCAACCACCAGACGATGGCAGCGAAGGGCAGCTCGGAAAACCCGCTGACCCCGGCGGAAGAAAACGAAAAGGCGCTCGACCTGATCGTGCCGATACTGGGCAGGAAAAAGAGCGTGGCACTCCTCGACGCACTGTGGAATTTCGACAAGCTTCCCGACGTGCGGGCGTTGCGAAAACTCTACGCGGCCTAAACCGCCAAAGAGTCCATGAATTCGTTGACGGGCGTTGTCTCAAGCCGGCGCTGATCGCCCAGCAACGCCGCTGCCGCCTCGCATTGTTTGGCCGGCAGGCGCGTTGCAAGGTTGGACCTGAACTTGCGCTGGAGCAAAGGCAATCCCTCGGCGCGCCGCCGCGCGTCGCCGATCAGGAACTCGACGTCCACTTTCGGCGTTGCCGAGCCGTCCGTGAAAAATATCTGCACTGCATTGTGATTCGCGCGCCGCGCGCCGTGATAATCGCGGGTGTACGATCTGTCTTCCTTCACGGTCATTTTCGCGCGCAACCGGTCGATTCGCGGATCTGCGGCAAACGCGTCTTCATAACTCGCAGTCGTGATATCGCCAAAGATCAGCCCGACGGCCACGACGTACTGCAGGCAATGGTCGCGCGCCGCGAAATTCGGCAGCGGTCCTGTCACGCATATCTTGTTTACCGCAAGCGCATGCGTGGTCAGCACGACGCGCTGGATCTCGTCGAACCGGCCGCGCACCAGCGGGTGCAGGCGCACCGCGCACTCCGCCGCCGTCTGCGAATGGCGTTGCGCGGGGTAGGCGATCTTGAACTGGACGTTTTCGATGACATGCGACGCATAGCGGCGCGTGACCTTGAGCGGACGGCCGTTGTTCAGCACCGCGCAGAAACCCCATGTTTTGGCGCTGAGCGCGGTCGGATAGCCCATCTCCCCGCGCATCGTCATCATGGCTATGCGCACGGCGCGACTCGTTGCATCCGCCGACGCCCATGACTTGCGCGGCCCGGCGTTCGGCATCTGGCGGTAAGTGTTCAGCGCGTGCCCGTCGACGAAAGTATTCGACAGCGCGTTGACGATGTCGTCGACGCTGCCGCCGAGCATCTGCGTAACGACCGCAGTCGAGGCAATCTTGAGCAGCACAACGAGATCGAGCCCGACCTGGGGACTGTTGAAGATATTGCCTTCAGCGAGCACGCCGTGGATTTCATAAGCTTTGATCATGGCGGTCAACACGTCGCGCATGAGCAGCGGTTGCCTGCCCGATGCAATATTGCGACGGCTGACAAAATCGGCGACGGCCAGTATGCCGGCGAGATTATCCGACGGATGGCCGCCCGCCCACCACGTATCGTTGAAATCGAGCCAGCGGATCACGCACCCGATATTGAAAGCCGCGTTGACCGGATCGAGTTGATATTGCGTTCCGGGCACGCGCGCGCCGTTCGGCACCTGCGTGCCCGGAACGATCGGCCCGAGCAACTTCAGGCAGTCGGGAACTTCGAACGCCGGCATTGCGCACCCGATTGCATCCATCAGGCACAACCGCGCAAGTTGATGCGCTTCCCGGCCGCCGACTTCCGTACGGCTCACATATTCGGCGATATCGACGAGTTCTTTGTCCGGACGTGCACGCACGTTCGTACTCCGCGTTTTCCCGGGCTCGCGCGGCGCCTTCATTCGGCGTGTATACCCGCCGCCTTGATCAGCTTCGCCCACACCGCGGTTTCGCTTTTGATCTGCGCCGCGAATTCGACCGGCCCTTTGGGCGTGACTTCCAGCCCCTGCCGCGAGAGGGCTTCCTGCACCTCGGGCTGCTTCAACACTTTCAGCGTTTCTGCGTACAACAGTTTCACGATGGCGGGCGACGTTTTCGCCGGCGCGGAGAAACCGTACCACGCGGTCACGTCGAACCCGGGGAACGCGCTTTCCGCGATCGTCGGAATTTCCGGCGCGACGGGGCTGCGTTTCGGGCCGGTCACCGCCAGCCCTTTGAAGCGGCCGCTTTTGACGTGCGGGTACGAAGACGCAAAGCTGCCGAACAGCACCTGCGCCTCTCCGCCCAATACCGCGGCCGCGGCGGGGCCGCCGCCTTTATACGGAACGTGCACGATGTTGAGCCCGCCGCGGTACTTGAACAACTCGGCCGCAAGATGCAGCGGGCTGCCCACGCCCGCGGAGGCGTAATTCAGCTTGCCCGGATTTGCTTTGACGTAATCGATGAATTCCTTGAGGTTGTCGGCCTTCACGGATGGATGCAGCACCAGCATATATTGCGCGCTCGCGATCATCACGATCGGCAGCAGGTCTTTCACCACGTCGAACGGCAATTTGTAGAGGCTCGGATTCACGGTCAGCGCGGTGCTGAAATCGAGCAGCAGCGTGTAACCGTCGGGCACTCCCCTGGCCACGACTTCGGTGGCGATATTGCCGGCCGCCCCGCCGCGGTTGTCGATCACCCATTGCTGGCCGAGCGCCGCATAAAGTCTAGGCGTGATGATGCGCGCGAGCGTGTCCGCACCGCCGCCCGGCGGAAACGGCACCAGCAAACGGATCGGCCGCGCCGGATAGACCTCGTCGGCCGCGACCGCATTGAGGGTCATGCAGGCCGCGATTATGCAAAGCAACGATTTGACCATTTAGCCTCCTGCCGTCATTACCATCAAGTCGTGCATGTTCGCCTGTTCTTCCAGGCGCCATAACGCGCCGAGTAGCCGGTCGGTTTGGGCGGGCTTCAACACACCCGCGGTGAGCGGCCGGAACTTGGCTTCAATCTCCGCCTCCGACATCGGGTTCTTGTAATGCCCTTTATGATAATCGACCATCGTCGCATGCGTCGCCCCTGCTTTGGTCGTCAGCGTGAAATGACAGCGCATCGCATGCGGCATGTGCCGGTCTGCTTCTTCCGAGATGGCGACCTTCACGCGCCGGGCGAGCGCGAGGATCTGCGGATCGCGCAAATAGTTATCGTCGAAGTGCTGCGACTCGACCTTGCCGTAAATCAGCGCGACGGCGACCGTATAAGGCATGCTGTGGTCGGCCGTTTCGCGCGTCGCAGGCGTCCATTTCTCCGGATCGCCCGCCATCAGGCGTACCGCGGCGGTGACCGTTTCTATGCGGATCTCCGCGATGTCGTCTACGCTCGCGACCTTCGCGCGCAATTCCAATGCGGCCTCCACCACCGTTTGCGAATACTGGCCGAGCGGAAAGCGCTTGATGCTGCACTCGAGAATCTTGTATGCAGTGTCGCGCCCGCCGAACTTCGCCAGCTGAAAAGGCGAGCGCGTGACCGCCTTGAAATATCCGCCCACACCTTCGAATATCGGCGCGGGGCCGGTCATGCCGCGCGATGCAAGCATCGCCGCGAACACCGCGTTGCGGCTCGCATTCGCGTACGCGCAGCCTTTCCACATCGACACGTGGCCGATGCGGGTCTGATACAGCGCGACGTTCGGCGCAATGCCGAGATTCAATGCCTGCGCGATGTCCTTTTCCGCCAAACCAAACAACCGCGCCGCGGCCGCGGTGCTCGCCATGCCGCCCACGGTGACGTGATCGAAGCCCAGCGGCTTCAAGTCCACCTCGTCGCAAATGCGGCAGAACACTTCATACGCGAGGACCGTCGCAGCTATCACGTCCTTGCCGCTGCGGCCGAGTGCATCGGCGACCGTGAGTATCGCCGCAATGCTGTCGCTCGGGTGACCCGACTCGCCCTTGCTCGTGTATCCGTCGTTGAAATCCAGAAAACGCAGCATGACGCCGTTGGCAAACGTCGCCATATCGATGCTCGAGCGCGCGCCGCTGCCGATGACGTTCGCGGGCCGGCTGCTCGTCACGGTCGCGGCCATTTCGCGTGCGATTTTCGCGGGCGCGCTCGCATAGCCACCGAGGGCGCAGCCCACCGAGTCGACTATCAGCCGCTTCGCCTGCACTACGACGTCCGGCGGCAGATCCTCATAACGCAATGCGGTTGCATAAGCGCTCAGTTGCTCGACTATCGTGGTCATTTTCGAAAAGCCTTTTCTTTCGGAGGGCGCGGCGCAAAATTCGCGCACCTTGGTTGCGGATTTCGCGAGCCGGCATTGTGACGGGGACGGCGCAACCGTGCAACCGCGCAAGCGCGGCCATCCGTGTTGACTTGCCATCCACCGCAATGCGAGACTTGCACCCGATGTCCGCCCCCCTCCGCTTGCGTTTCCTGCAGTCGCGCCGCCGTTGGCTGAAGCAGGCGGGCGTGCTCGCGTCGTCCGCCGCGCTGCCGCTCTGGATACCGGGTTCCTCCGCGGAATCGGAGTTAAGCGGGCTGCCGCGTACGGCGCTGGTGATCGGCAACACGCGTTACCCGGACGCACCACTGAAGAATCCGGTGAATGACGCGAAAGCGATCGGCGCCGAACTGCAAAAGCTCGGCTTCAAAGTCGATCTCCTGCTCGACGCCGGCCGCACCCAGATGACGAACTCGATCCAGGCGTTCGGCGGCGCTCTCGCCAAGGCCAAGGGCGTCGGGTTGTTTTACTACGCCGGCCACGGCGCCCAGCTCGCCTGGCGCAACTACCTGATCCCGGTCGACGCCGAAATCGACAAACTGGAGGACATGCGCAACAAAACGGTCGAACTCAACTCGGTGCTGCAGGGCCTGATCAAGGCGGCCAACCCGATGAACGTGATCATCCTCGACGCGTGCCGCGACAATCCGTTCGGCACCCGGGTGCCGACCGAGCAGAAAGGCCTCTCGCAGTTCGACGCGCCGCCGGGTTCGCTGCTCGCCTATGCGACTTCTCCGGGCAACACCGCGGCCGACGGCGAAGGCGCGAACGGCCTGTATACGGAGAATCTTTTGCGCGAGATCGAGATTCCCGCGGCCAAAATCGAGGACGTGTTCAAGCGCGTGCGCCTCGCGGTGCGCCGCCGCTCGGAGGGCCGCCAGATCCCGTGGGAGAGCACCTCGCTCGAGGAGGACTTTTATTTCCAGCCCCCGCAGCAGATCAAAAAACTTTCCGAGGACGAGCTCGAAAAGCAGATCGAAGAAGAACTCGAGGGCTGGGAGAAGATCAAGGACAGCAAGGACGCAGCGGCGATCGAAGCGTACGTGCGCCGCTACCCGAGCGGAAAATTTTCCGAGCTCGCGCAATTCCGCCTGAACCGGCTGCTCGCGAAACGCGAGACCGCGGTGCAGGTGGCGGCGGCCGGCGGCGTGCTGCGGCCCGCGACCGGCGGCAACGCGGATTTCGTTTACCAGCCCACCCGCGTGCAATGAGGCCCGCATGCCCATAGTCGACATCGAAGGCCTCGGCAAAATCGACTTCCCCGATTCGATGACGCAGGATCAAATCGACCGCGCGATCAAGAACGAGATCCTGCCGATGGTCGCGCAGCGCGTGCCTTCCGCGACGATCGCGAGCCTCGCGCCGCCGGCCGCCGACGCGACCAATCCGTTCACCAAAGGCACCGTGAAAGCCGATCCGAACTACAAGGTCGGCGACCGTTACCGCCACCGGATCCTCGACGTGTTCACCAAGGAGGAATCGCGCGAGTCGCGCGGCGGCATCATCACGGAAGTAACCGACACCGAAGTCATTTACGGCAACGGCCGGATCACCGATCTGCTCGGCAACATCAAGCGGGACCCGCAAGGCAGGACTTTCGTCGGCAACCAGATCTTCGTCGCCGAATACAGCGTGGGCCGCAAATGGACCACCATCTACCGCGGTACGCGCCGCAACGACGAGGAAGACGAGTGGACCATGAACCTGAAAGTCGTCGCGCGCGAGCCGGTCACCGTCCCCGCCGGCACGTTCGACGCCTTCAAGGTCGAAGGCAACGGTTCCGTCCGCGGCAGAGGCTTTCGCATCCAGATGACCTACTGGATCGCCCCCGACCGGGTACGCGTATTCCTCGCCCAGGAGCTGTTGGTGCACGGGCAAGGCAAACGCTTCAGGAAGTCGGATCGCCTTGAACTGGTGGGCTACCGGCAGCGTTGAATCCGGCGCGTTAAATTTACCCATCCCCATCACAACCTTCCCCTTGAAAGGAAAGGTGAGATCGGCGCTGCGCGGTTGTCTTAGGCGTCGGCGCTGCGCAGGTCAGCGCAGGAAATCGCGCACGTCCGCGGCGTCGTGCAGTTTCCAGATGCGCGCAATGATCATTTGCATCTCGGCGGCAGTCGCGCCGCCGGTGAACGCCGCCAGCCGCTGCGCCTTGTCTTCCAGTTCCGCGCGGGCCAGCGCATTGTCGGGGTCGCCCTTCGGCGATTCGATGCGCTGGTCGAACGTGCGGCCATCGCGCATTTTCACGCTGACGTGTCCCATCCACCGCTTCGGATATGCCTGATCGACAACGGGATCCAGCGCCATTGCAACCTTGTCGTGAAATTCGCGCAGCTTCTTGTCGCGCAACGCGTCGGTCGTAAAGTCCGCGAGGCTCGCGCGCCCGAGGTTCGCGATCAGCGCCAGCACGAAGCCCATCGAGAACTTCGACTGGTGAATTGTCTGCGGATCGGTCACCGGCCCCAGCACGTCGATCGCGCCCTGGTGCACGTGCGCCGTCACCGCGGCGATGTCGTCCGGCTTCAGTTTGTGTTTCTGCATCAACGCGAGCAGTGCGTCGGCCGACGGATGCGTATGCCGGCACGAGGCGTGAAATTTGAACGACGTTTCCGCCGTCGCCCAGCGCGTGCCCAGCCCGTCGGTGAGACAGCGCACATCCGGGTCGGAAGACATGCCCGCCGCCATGCCCTGTTTGCCTTCGAATATGCGGCGCGCGCCGGTAAACCCGTCGCGTGCAATATAAGCGGCCATCAGGCCGTCGGCCGCGGCCTTCGCGGTGTGCAATTGTTTCGAATCGGCGGCGTCGCGCAAAAACTCCCATAACCCCGCCGCCATCGTTCCCGCCGAGCCGAGGCAATGCTGCATGCGCTCCGCATCGAGCTTCAATAAATGCGCGACACCGGCCGCGGCCGCGAGTTTGCCCGCGGTGCCGGTCGTATGGAACACCTTGTAATGCGAGCGGCCGAGAAACTCGCCGACGCGCACGCCGCATTCGTAGCCGGCGACCGCCGCGGCCAGAAAGTCCCGGCCGGAGACGCGCGCGCATTGCGCCACCGCGAGCACCGCGGGGAACACGACGGTGCCCGGGTGCAGCACCGAACTGTTGTGCAGATCGTCCTGCTCGACGAAATGCGAAGCCGCGCCGTTGATCAGCGCCGCGAACATCGGCGACGTTTTTTTACGCGAGACGAGGATCTCGCTGTCGCCCTCGCGCGGGCCCATGATGGCCGCGAATTTTTCCATGATGCGCGTCGGCCGCGCATCCTTGCCGGCGAGCGCCGACGCAAACCAGTCGAGAAACAATTCCTCGGTGCGCGCGACGACCGGCGCGGGAATCTGCTCGAAACGGATCGCCGACAAATATTCGCACAGCGTGCGCGTCGACGACGTGGTATCTGCAGCGGTTACCGTATCCATTAAATTGCTCCTCCCTGCCTATCAGACTGCCGCGGCTTTGCGCAGTTCCGCAATGTCCGCCGGACTGAAGCCGAGATCCGCGAGTATGCGGTCCGTGTGCTCGCCGATCGCCGGGATCGGATCGAGGCGCGCCTCGAACTCCGGCATGGTAACGGGCGGCAGCAGCACCGGCAACGGTCCCGCCGGCGAACCGACTTCGCGCCAGCGGTTGCGCGCCTTCAGTTGCGGATGGTCCCACACTTCCTGCGGCGTGT
>Ga0265314_10000449_pt1 | contig 55159 bp, 48 predicted proteins | sample 4126metaG_FD_203106 | JGI IMG/M metagenome (GOLD analysis project Ga0265314, IMG submission 203106) | Rhizosphere microbial communities from Carex aquatilis grown in University of Washington, Seatle, WA, United States - 4-1-26 metaG | ecosystem: Host-associated > Plants > Roots > Rhizosphere >... | reverse complement strand
CATCGGCGCGCCGGCGGTGGCGCGGACGGCGACGCGGCGATCTTTGCGGTGCGGGAAGCCGACCGCGACACCTCGTTTCTGCGCCGACACCTCACCGAAGAGCTGATCCGCGACCTCGACCTCTTCGAGTATCAACGCAAAGGCAACGAGTACGTCATCACCGAAGTGGCCGACGAAGAAGGATGGCGCGACATCCGCGACACGCTGGTCGTCAGCGTCGGCATGAACAGCGTGCCGGTCATCCGCGTCGTCGACGGCGACTTCGGCGGCAAGCGCACGCTGGCGTTGGAGCACGTGCACGACGGCCGCGATCTCCATCCGGAGTACGCCGAGCGCACCTTGGCGTTCGTGTATCAGCTGTGGCAGCGCGAGGTGACGCTCGACACCGTCATCGGCGGCAAGCGGCAACAGTTGGTGCACAACGATCGCGGTTTCACCGTCAAGTCCGGCAAATAGTCGCGCCGTCGGTTCGCACCATCGCGCTCACGTGTCCGAGCGCCGCGATGAGTGGCGAGGCCGGCGCGCCGGCGAATCCGCAAGGCGCGTCCGGCGCCTGAGCGCAACGCGGCGCCGCGGCACTTCATCGACCAGCGCCACCGCCAACGCGGCAATCGCCTCGCCGCGGCCGATGGCGCCGAGGCCTTCGCTGGTCTTCGCCTTCAATCCGACGCGCACCGCATCGACGCCGAGCACCTGCGCCAGACGGGCCTGCATCGCCGGCATGTGCGGCGCCAGCTTAGGGCGCTCCGCCATCACCGTCACGTCGACGTTGCCGATCGTGCCGCCGCGCAGTCCGACCAGCTCGACGACATGCGCCAACAGGCGTGCGCTGTCGGCACCGCGAAAGCGCGCATCCGTGTCGGGAAAGTGCTGGCCGATGTCGCCAAGCGCCAGGGCGCCGAGCAGCGCGTCGGCGACCGCATGCAGGACGACATCGCCGTCCGAATGCCCGAGCAGCCCGAGCTCGAACGGCAGCGTCACCCCGGCCAGGACCAGCGGACGGCCGCTCACCAGACGGTGAATGTCCCAGCCCTGACCGACGCGTATCACGATGCGCGCTCTCAGAACGGCGGCGCGGTGGCCGCGGCGCCGTTGAGCAGCACGACGCGGACGCGCGCGCCGGCCTCGAGCGCCGTGACCTCGGCCGGGACGATCATCAGCGCGTCACCGACCGACAGCGAATGCAGCGCGCCGGAGCTCTGGGTGCCGGTCGATCGCGTCCGCAACGACTCCGGCGCGCCGGCGAGCACGCAGCGCACGAACTCGGTCAGCCCGGCGCTCTTCTTCAGCGGTGTCTCCAGCGTGGCGGCCGCCGTCGCCAGATGCACGTTCGGTAGGCCGAGCATCGAGCGCAGCACCGGCAGTGCGTACAGATAGAAGCAGACCAGCGATGAGACGGGATTGCCCGGCAGGCCGAACACCAGCGCGCGCCCGCAGGTTCCGAAAGTGAGGGGTTTGCCCGGCTTTTGCGCCACTTTCCAGAAGCGTTCCTGGTAACCGAGGTCGGCGAGCATCGGCCGCACGTAGTCGAAGCTGCCGACCGACACGCCGCCGGTGGACAGCACCATATCGGCGCTCATCGCCTCGGCGAATGCCGCGCGGATGTGCTCTCTGGTGTCGCGCACGATGCCCAGCACCCACGCTTCGCCGCCGGCTTCCTCGACCGCCGCCGCCAGCGCATAGGCGTTGCTGTTGACGATCTGCCCCGGGCCGAGCGGCATGCCGACTTCGACCAGCTCGTCGCCGGTGGCGAGGATGGCCACCCGCGGCCGCCGCGCCACGCGCAGCATGGCGATGCCCAACGAGGCGATGAGGCCGATGTCGGCGGGTCGCAGCAGGCGACCCGCGTCCAGCACCGTCGCCCCTGCGCGCAGATCTTCGCCGGCCTCACGCACGTTCGCGCCCGCCGCCGCCGCGGCGTTGATGGCGACATCGGCACCCTGTTCGTCGGTGTCCTCGACTTTGACGACTGCGTCGGCGCCGTCGGGCATCGGCGCTCCGGTCATGATGCGAATCGCCGTCCGGACCGCCACCGCCTGGGACGCGACGCTGCCGGCGCCGATCGTCTCCAAGACGCGCAGCGCAACCGGCGCATCGGGACTCGCGGCGCTCACATCCGCGCTGCGCACCGCGTAGCCGTCCATGGCCGAATTGCGAAACGGCGGGACATCGTGCGTCGCGCTCACTGCCGCGGCCAGCACGCGGCCACGCGCCGCGGTCAGCGCGACCTGCTCGGGCGCGGTGTGCGGCACCCCGTCCAGCACATGGGCCAGAGCCTCGCCAACGCTGATCATGCGCGGTCCGAACGCTAGAAGCCGCCTATCGCCTTGTCAACGAACCCGCGTTCCCCTGCTGCAGCCGGTGTGTTAACCGTCGAAGCCCGTTGGCTTCCCGGACATGAAATTACCTCTGCGCTCCGTCCGCGCCCGCTTGGCGCCGGCGCCCAAAGTCTCGGCTCCGCCGCTGGCCGACGTGCTCGCCGCATTCAATGATGCCGTGGTCGTGATGGATGCGGCGCGGCGCGTCGTGCTGTTCAACCCCGCGGCCGAGGAGTTGACGGGTTTGGCGCAAGGGCGAGTCCTGGGCGAACGCTGCGAGGACGTGTTCTCCGACACCCCGCTGATCGGCGAAATGGTCGGCCGCGCCCTGTCTTCGGGGCAGAGTGAGGCGCGCAGCGACGAGCAACTGGTGCGCGGCCGGCGCGCGGCGCCGGTACACATCACCTGCTTACCTCTGTGGAATCACACCAACGACCACGTCTCCGGTGTTGCGTTGGTCGTGCACGACCTCGGACACCAGAAGACGTTGGAAGATTCGATCCGTCGCAACGAGAGCTTGGCGCGCCTCGGCACATTGGTCGCCGGCTTGGCACACGAGGTGCGCAATCCGCTCGCCGGCATCAAGGGCGCCTCGCAGCTCCTGCAGGGTCAACTCGCCGAGCAGCCGGAGCTGGCGGAATACACCACCGTCATCACGCGCGAGGTGAACCGCCTCAGCGCGCTGGTCGAGGACCTGCTGACGCTCGGCGCGCCGCCCAAACCACGGCTCGCGCCGATCAACATCCATCGCGTCATCCAAGAAGTCCTCGCGGTGATGCAACCGGAGCTGGCGCGCTGCCAGGTACGCCTGCAGTACGGCTTCGACCCCAGTCTGCCGGACGTCCTCGGCGACGACGCCCAGCTCAGCCAGGTGTTGTTCAACGTGTTGCGCAATGCGCTCGACGCGATGGCGCCAAACGGTGTCGCGCCGGAAGAGCGCAGCGCGATCACCATCGGCACGCGCATGGAGACGGACTTCCACATCATGCGCGGCACGCAACGCGGGCGCTCGCTGCTGCGCGTCGAGATCGCCGATCAAGGCAAAGGCATCGATCCGGAAACCGCTGGACAGATGTTCGAACCGTTCTTCACCACCAAAGCGCGCGGCACTGGGCTTGGCCTCGCCATCTCCGCGAAGATCGTCGCCGAGCATGGCGGCATCATTCGCGCCCATCCGAATGATCCGCACGGTACCGTGATCACCGTCACGCTGCCGCTGGCGAAGGGCTGAGCGCATGGATGCCGTACAGGGAACAATCCTAGTCGCGGACGACGAAGACAGCGTCCGTTGGGTGCTGGTCAAAGCGCTGGAGGGGGCCGGCCACAAGGTGGTGCAGGCGAGCGGCGGGCGCGAAGCGCTCGACCGGCTGCGCGATCATGCGCCCGACCTCGCGTTCGTCGACTTGCGCATGCCCGACGCGGACGGCCTCAGCGTGCTCGCCGCAGCGCGCGAAGCCGGCATCGCCACGCCGATTGTCATCGTCACGGCGCAGAACACGATGGACAACGCCATCGAGGCGATGAAGCGCGGCGCCTATGACTACATCTCGAAGCCGTTCAACATCGACGAAGTGCGCGCCGTCGCCAGTCGCGCGCTGGAAATGTCGCGCCTGTCGACCGACCTCAAGCGCGCCGAGCGCGAGTTGCGCGGCCGCTTCGAAGTCGGCGTCGCCATCGTCGGCAACAGCACGGCCATGCAGGAGATCTACAAAACCATCGGGCGGGTCGCGAACACCGACGCCACGGTGCTCATCCAGGGCGAAAGCGGGACCGGCAAAGAGCTGATCGCCAAGGTGCTGCACTATCACTCGACGCGCTGGAACGGTCCGTTCTTGGCGATCAACTGCTCCGCGATTCCGCGCGAGCTGCTGGAAAGCGAGCTGTTCGGCCACGAGAAAGGCGCCTTCACCGGGGCCACCGAGCAGCGCCCGGGCAAGTTCGAGCTGGCGCAGGGCGGCACGATCTTGCTCGACGAGATCGCCGACATGCCGCTGGAGCTCCAGGCAAAGCTGTTGCGCGTGCTGCAGGAGCGCGAGGTGACGCGGCTCGGCGGCCGCGAGACGCTCAAGGTCGACTGCCGCATCCTCGCCGCCACCAACCAGTCGCTCGACCGCGCCGTGAAGCAAAACCGCTTTCGCGAAGACCTCTTCTTCCGCCTCAACGTCGTCCCGGTGCAGGTGCCGCCGCTACGCGAGCGGCGCGGCGACATCCCCGAGCTGATCAATTTCTTCCTCGACAAGATCAATCGCGAGATGAACACGCAGGTGCACGGCCTCTCGCCGGAAGCGCGCGAGCTGCTGGTACGCCACAACTGGCCGGGCAACGTCCGCGAGCTCGAGAACACGCTGGTGCGCGCCGCGGTGCTCGCCGCCGGACCGACGCTGATGCCGCGCGACCTGGCCTTGGCGACGCAAGAGCCGACGCCGGCCATGTACGGCGACATGTCGCTCGAAGAGATCGTGCGGCTGAAGCTGAAGGAGTACTTCCGTCAGACCGGCGACGTCGAGCCGTCCGACCTCTACGCGCTCATCATCGAGCGCATCGAGCGGCCGCTGATCGAGCTGACCCTCGAGCGCACCGGCGGCAACCAGCTGCAGGCCGCCGCCATCCTCGGCATCAACCGCAATACGCTGCGCAAGAAGATCGCGGCGCTCAAGATCACGCCGCGCCGCGCGCCGGCGCAGTGACCGCACTGCGCCGCGACGCCCACGCCCACGCCCAGGAGCGCCGTCGCCTGCGTGCGCGCGGTGTCCATCGGCGCGCATCTGTGGTTCGTTGCAGTCGTGTTTCGCTTCGCCGCGCCGCTCTACCCGATCGCTGATGCCGACAGCTGCGCCGAGGTCCTCGCGTTGATCGACGCGATCCTCGCGGCCGGCGCGCCCCTGCTGCAGGTACGCGCCAAGTCGCACGCGACGCGCGATCTCGTCGAGCTGGCACGAGCAGCTCAGGCGCGCTGTGCTCGCGCCGGCGCCCGCCTCATCATCAACGACCGCGCCGATGTCGCGAAGCTCGCCGGTAGCGACGGAGTCCATCTCGGACAGGACGATCTGCCGGCGGCCGCTGCGCGCGAAATCTTGGGGCCCGCCGCGATCATCGGCGTCTCGACGCACAATGCCGAACAGCTCGACGCCGCGGTCCGCGACGGCGTCGCCGACTATCTCGCCTATGGGCCCATCTTCGCCACGGCCAGCAAGGCCAACCCGGATCCGACGCAGGGTCTCGCAAGTCTCGCTGCGGTGCGCGCGCGCTCCGCACGGCCGCTGGTCGCGATCGGCGGTATTACCGCCGCGACCCTGCCCGACGTCCTGGCCGCCGGCGCCGACGCCGTGGCGGTCATTGCCGCCATCGCGCGCGCGTCCGATCCGGAAGCCGCGACGCGCACCCTGCTGCACGCCGCCCGCCGAGCCGCGGCAGCCCGGACAGTGCGGGCGTGAGCACGTTCTCCCCCTGGTAGAGACGCGCGCGGCGCTGCCTGGACCGGGTGCGCGACGCGATTGCACCCGAGCATCTCCGGCCGAGCTGGTGCAAAGGCTGCCGCCGCGGCACCATCCTGCGGTGCGATTGAGAAAGTTAGGATCGGTGTTGGCGACGGTCGGCATATCGCCGGGCTTCATCGACGACCAAGGGGTGTTCTACATGTCGCCCGGCGGCGTCTTCGCCATCACGAAACCGATCAATGGCGCTGCCGCCAACCGCCGCAAACCGTCGAAGGACAGATTCCCTGCGACAGCTTCGACATAGACGGCAGCACCAGCGAGATCGGAGGGATCGTCGCTACGCGCAAGATATTGACCGCCGGGTCCCGAATCCCTGCTCGCAGCGCTGCATCCCCATTGGGTTCAAGACAGTACGTACCGATAATCTTTCCTTGACTTCCTCTTGCCCCTCCTTCTACGACCCGTGGGAAACGCGGCTATGTCCATTCCGGACGAGCCCAACTGCAGCGAGCTAGGGGGACAGACATCATGACTAGAAGCGTAGTGGGTTCCGCGGTCGGCATCGTGCTCGGCGTCTTCACGCTCAATCCGGCAGTCTCCGGCGCGGCTTCGACCGTCTTCGACACCTCAGGGGCGACCGTCACATGCCAGACCCTCATCGGCACGGCTTCAGTCAAGCCGGCGATCACCAGCGCCTCGACCGGCTCCGCGGTGATCAAGGTGAAGGCCATCCTCAACGGCTGCGTCGTAACCGGCGCCACCCCCTCGCAGCCGACGATCGTGTCGGGCGCGGTCTCGGGTACGCTGACGACGTCGGGCGCGGCCGGCTGCGCCGGGCTGCTGTCGCCCGCCACGATCTCGGGCAACCTCGTCGCCAAGTGGAAGGTCGCTTCGGGCCAGAAGCTCGACTTCTCGTCGACCACCGTGAGTGGCGGGACGATCACCGGTGGCGTCTTCACCCCTGGCATGCCGTTTAGCGGCTCCTACGGCCAGTTCACGTTGGCAGGCCAGACGCTTGCCCCCAGCAGCGCGTTCGGCGGCGGAACGCCCAGCACGGTCGCGCTCACCGGTGAGGACGTCGGCTTCCTCGCAGGCGCGTGCGCGGCTGCCCCTCCGGGTAAGGGCATCAGCACGATCCACCTGTCGATCGGCCAGACCACACTGTAATCGGTCTTTCTGGGGTAGTGGCGGCAGCGCCACTACCCCAGGCGTTCGTGATCCACGCGAGCGCACGGAGCAGACGGCAGCATTCGTCTGCCACGCGGTCGTAGCCGACGGCGAGCGGCTAGCCCGTACTAGATGCGATACCCGACGTAACGGCGCGTATCGGTCAGCGCGCTGCGCTTGTTCAGCGCCGACAGAGCGACGGGGACAAACGCGAGCCGTCAATCTCGAGTTAGACGCAGACGGCGGTCCACCGGCCGGGGCGAAGCGCAGGCCGCTCGCAGGGCACACATCCGCGGGGGCGCGGCGTGTGCAACGGGTCACGGGTCACGGGCTCAGCCTGGCCAGTTTGGAAGCCGCTCTCACCAGGCGGGGTGGCGCGAACGGCAGATCGAAAGGGCCAGGATCGTCTCGATCGACTCGCGCTCGGCGATGTTCCAACAGACGCAGGCGCCAGCTGCAATCTGGGCAGGCGAGCACGTCGATGGCGAAGAAGCGGTACCACCGCTCGGCCCCTGCGGCGTACCGCGGCCGGACGGAGGCGGCTCTGCGAGCGCCTGCTAATGAGAGGCGGCACAGTCACATCGCCGCCGTCGAGCATATTGCGGCAGAACGGCGCTAGCTATCCAGGCGCCGCAACTGCAGCAGAGCGATCAGGCTGAGGAGACCAGCGGCCAGCGCCAACAGGGGCGGTGACAGCGCCGGGGCCAGCGCCGCTTGATGTGCGCAGACGACCGGGCTGATGCGGTCGGCGCAGGTGTCGAACGCGTACAGGCACTGATTGATGATCAGCGGCGCCACCGCGATGGTGAAGCGCCCGGTGGGGCCGGTGGGCCCCGTGTCAAGCCGCGAGTCGGGCGCGCTGCAGGGCGGCGTGCTCGGCGTGCTGCCGCCGCTGCCGATCAGGCAGACTAGGACGCTGCCGCAGTTCGGCGTTGCGCGGCCACTGACGGAGTCGTCTCCCGGCTGAACCCCGTTGATCGTGATTCGCGGGTCAGTCGGCCTGACGGTCGCGCTCCGAGTCGGGGTGAGCGACGGCGTCAGGATCGACGTGGACGTGCGCGTCACCGTCGGGGTTCGGCTCACGGTGGCGGAGGCGGTAGTGCTCGGCGTCGCGCTGGCGGTCGCCGTGAGCGTCCGGGTCGGCGTTACGCTGGCCGTCGCGGTGGCGGTACTGCTCGGCGTGACGGTGGCCGTAGCGGTGGGGGTTGGCGTCGCCGTGTCGGTGGCGGTCTGCGTCGGCGTCGGCGTGACGGTGGGGGTGGCGGTTGCGGTGGCGGTGGGAGTGTCGATGACCACCGTCGAATCGGTCGCATCGCCGAGCGCGGCGGTGCTCGGGTCGTCCGTCAGCAGGGCCTCGAAGTTGCCGCCCGATACCGTGCCTTGATTGCCCACCTGCATTACGCCCGGCGGCAACGGATCGTCGATCACTACTTGGAAGCTCACGGTGGCGCTGCCGCCGCCGGCGGCCAGGGTGCCGAGGTCGACGGTCACCGGCGGCGCGCCGGCGTTGCCCCCGGTCACTGTGCCGACACTGGTCGACACCGAGCCCGGCACCAACGCGGTGTTGGCGTCAGGCGTATCGCTGAACAAGACCGCTGTGGCGGCCGTGTTGCCCTGGTTGGCGATCGTCACCGTGTACAGCAGGTGGTCGCCGGGGCTGATCACGCCATCGCCGTCGGCGTCGAGCGCCAGCGTCACCAGCTTGCCGGCAGTCAGCAGGGGCGCCGCGGTCACCAGCGTCACCGTCGCATCGTCGGGCGCCGCGGTGCTCGGATCGTCGGTGCCGCCGGAGGGGAAGCCGAAGATGAATCCCTGCGCTTGATTCGAGATCTGGGTGACGCCGGGGGGGAAGGGGTTGTTGATGGTCACCACGAAGCTGGTGGACACACTGCCGCCGCGGCCGGGAATGGTCCCGATCGTCGCCTCCACCTGCGTGTCGCCGGGGGAGTTGCCGCTGGTGATCGTGCCCTGGCTGACGCGCACCGAGCCCACCACCAACGTCGTGTTGGGATCGGGCGTGTCGACCGCGGTGACGCCGCTGACCGCGCCATTGCCGGTGTTGGTGAACTCGATGAGGTACAGCAGGGAGTCGCCTGGGCTCACCACCCCATTGCCGTCGGCATCGGTCAGGAGCAGGGCGCGTTTACCGGCGGTGCCCGCCGACGCGGCGGTCACCAACGTGACCGTCGCATCATTCCCCGGGGCCGTGTCGGGATCGTCGGAGGCGATCGGCGGCAGTTCGTTGCTGCTTACGACCGCCTGATCACTGACCTGGGTCACCCCGGGGGCGAGCGGATCGGTGATGAACACCAGGTACCGCACGGTCACGGTGCCGCCCTGGCCGGGGATCGTGCCGATGCTGACCGCGACGTCGGTGTCGCCGGGGGCGTTGCCGCTGGTCACCGTGCCGGCGCTGGTCTGCACCGAGCCCACCACCAGCGGCGCATTGGCGTCGATCATATCGGTGAGCTGGGTCAGGGTAGCGGCGACGTTGCCGCTGTTCTGGATCTGGATCACGTACAGCAGCGTGTCGCCCGGCGACGCCACGCCGTTCGCGTCGGCGTCGGTGTCCACGCTGTCGGTCTTGCTGACGCGCAGCGCGGGCGCGGCGGTCACCTGCGTCACGGTGGGATCGTTGGGGGTCAGCGTGCCAGGGTCGTCGGTGACCACGAACGGCACCTCGTTGCTGCCGCCGACGGCTTGGTTGGCGACCTGCGTGACGCCCGCCGGAAGCGGATTGTTGATCGTGGCCAGGAAGCTCGCGGTGACGCGCCCGCCGCCGCCGGGCACCGTGCCGACGTTGACGGCGACGCTGGTATCGCCGGGGTTGTTGCCGCGTGTGATCGTTCCCTGGCTGGCCTGCACCGATCCCACCAGCAGCTTCGTGTTGGGGTCCAGGTTGTCGCTGAGGAAGCCGCCGGTGACCGCGCCGTTGCCGGTGTTCACGATGTCGATGCGATAGAGCAGCGTATCGCCCGGTGAGGGGACGCCGTTGCCGTCCGCGTCGGTGAACAGCGTGGCGGTCTTGTTGGCGCTGCCGGCCGGGGCGGCGCTCACCTGGGTCACGGTCGGGTCGCGCGGCGCGGGGGTGTCGGGGTCATCGGTCGCTCCCGACGGGAAGCCGAAGGTGGTTCCGGTCGCTTGGTTCGAGACCTGCGTGACGCCCGGCGGCAGCGGACTGTTGATGGTGGCCAGGAAGCTGCCCGTGACACGGCCGCCGCGCCCCGGGATGGTGCCGACGTCGATCGCAATCGCCGTATCGCCCGGATTGTTGCCACTGGTGATCGTTCCTTGGCTGATCCGCACCGAGCCCACCACCAACATCGTGTTGGGGTCGGGCGTATCCGCGGCGGTGACGTCGGTGAAGGCGCCGTTGCCGGAATTGGTGAAGTCGAATTGATAGAGCAGTGTATCGCCCGGACTCGGCACGCCGTTGCCGTCGGCATCGACGAACAACGAGTCCACCTTGGTGGATTGGCCGTCCGGGAAGATGGTCACGCTGGTCACCGTGGGATCGCGCACCGCCCCGGTGCTCGGGTCATCGCTGGGCTCGGCCGGAAAGTTGGTCCCGGTCGCCACCGCCTGATTCCGGACCTGAGTCACGCCCGCGGGCAGCGGGTCGATGACCGTGACGCGGAAGGTGATGGTCGTGCTGCCGCCGCCACCTGGCAGCGTGCCGACATTGACGACGACACGCGTGTCGCCGGCGCTATTGCCCACCGCCACCGTGCCATCGTGGGTCTGCACCGAGCCCACCACCAGCGGGGTATTGCTGTCAGGCGTGTCGGTGAGCGTCACCCCGGCGGCGGCTTGATTGCCGGTGTTGCGCAGCGTCAGTTGATAGCGCAGCGTATCGCCCGGTGACGGCGCCCCGTCGGCGTCCGCGTCGGTCTCTAGGACCACCGTCTTGGAGACCGCCATCGCCGGCGCAGTACTGACGCTGGTGATCGTGGGATCATGGGCCGTCGCGGTGCCGGGGTCGTCGGTCAGCTGCGTGGGGAAGTTGCTGCCGCTGACCGAGCCTTGATTGTGCACCGACCCGACATTGGCGGGGAGCGGGTTGTTGATACTAGCGCGGAACGTGATCGTGACGTTGCCGCCGTTGCCTGGGATGGTGCCCACGGCGACAGCCACCGACGTGTCGCCGACACCGTTGCCCCCGGTGACGATGCCCGCATTGGTCTGCACCGAGCCGACGACGAGCGCCAGGTTCGGATCGAGCAGATCGCTGAATGACGCGGTCGCGGCTGCCGCGTTACCGCTGTTGGTGATGGTCACTGCGTAAAGCATTGTATCGCCCGGCGACGGTACGCCGTCGGCGTCGGCATCGAGCTGCAGCGTCGCGCTCTTGGTCGTCGACACGTTCGGCGCGGCGGTCACGTTGGTGACCGTCGCATCGCTGCTCCCCGCCGCCGCCGGATCATCGGTCAGCAGGGTCGGCGACTGATCGCTGCGCACACTGCCCTGGTTGGTCACCTGCGTGACGCCCGCCGGCAGCGGGCTGTTGATGGTCACGCGGAACGAAACCGAGACGCTGTCGCCACCACCGGCCACCTGGCCGAAATTAACGATGACCGGTGGCGTGCCGCCGTTTCCGCCGACCACGCTGCCTCGGCTAGTCGCGACACTGCCGCTGACCAGGGTGGTATTGGCGTCCGGCGTATCGGTGAGCGTGACCGCGGTGGCGGCGGTGTTGCCGGCATTGGTCACCTGAACTTGGTAGAGCAGGGTGTCGCCTGGGGAAGGCCCGCCGTCGGCATCCGCGTCGATCAGCAGGGTTGCGACCTTGGTGGCGCGCAGGACCGCTTGCGCATCGATGACCGTCAGCGTCGGATCACTGGTCCCCGGCTGCGACGGGTCATCGGTCACCGCGACCGGCAATTCATTGCTGCTGACGCGCCCTTGATTGCTGATCTGCGTCACCCCGGCGGCCCCCGGGTTATTGATATGGACCAGGAAAACGATCGTTACGCTGCCCGCGGCCGGCACCGTCCCCACCGCGACTGCGACGGCCGTATTCCCCAGTACGTTGCCCATCGTGACCACGCCCTGTGTCGTGGTCACCGACCCCGCGACCAGGGGACTGTTCCCATCCGGGGTATCGCTGAAGACGACACCGGTGGCGGCCGCATTGCCGGCATTGCTGATCGACACCTCGTAGCGCAGGTCATCGCCCGGTGATGACACGCCATTGAGATCGTTGTCGGCGAACAGCGTCACGCTCTTCGTCGCACGTAGCAGCGGCGCCCCGGTGACCTGGGTGATGGTCGGATCGCTGCTGCCGGCAATCGACGGATCGTCCGTGGACAGGGTCGGCAGCTCGGCGCTTGCGACCGTGCCCTGGTTGCGCACGCTGGTGACTCCGGGCGGCAGGGCGTTGATGGTGACGTCGAACGTGATGGTCGCCGAGGCGGCGGGGGCGAGGCTCATCAGGGCGACCCCGACCGGCGGCATGCCGCCGTTGCCGCTGGTGATCGCGCCCTGCGTGGTCGTCACCGAGCCAGGCCCCAGCGTGGTCACGCTGTCCGGGATGTCGGTGAACACCACGCCCGTCGCCGTGCCGTTGCCAGTGTTGGCGATCGTCACCTGATAGCGCAGCACGTCGCCCGGCGAGGGCACGCCGTTGAGATCGTTGTCGGCGAACAGGAGCGCGATCTTCTGTGCGCTCAGCTCCGGTTTCGGCGTCGGCGTGCTGGTCGGCGTGCTTGTCGGCGTAGCGGTCGCCGTGCGCGTTACGGTCGCGGTCGACGTCGGGGTGTTCGTCGGCGTCGTCGTTAGCGTCGCCGTCGGAGTGATCGTTGATGTTGCCGTCGGCGCGCTCGTCGGCGTGTTGGTGGACGTTGCCGTCGCGGTGCGTGTTCGGGTTGCCGTCGACGTGCCAGTGGGCGTCGCTGTGGTGCTTGCGGTCGACGTTCTGGTCGACGTCGCCGTGGAAGTCGGCGTCCTGGTCGGTATCACGACCGTGTGGCTACCCAGACCGCTGACCGTGTCGCTGGCGAATCCGTCCCATTCGATCGACGGGTCGAACACGTTGCTGCCGTTTGGATCGCCCGTGAGTACGGTGGGCTTGCGGCGAAGGGTGTTGTCCGCAGTGCTCACCAGACCGGTGCCCCATTCGATTCCGGGATCGAAGCCGACCTGGCCGATTACGTCGATGAACGTGGTTCCTTTGCGCAGTACGACGGCGTCGTTGCCATTGAACCAGCCGGCCGCGTCGGTCTGATCCGCCGTGGCCAGAATGGCGGCTGAGCTGCTCGATTGCGCGATCACGAAGACGTCACCGCTGGCAACGGTCCCGGTCAGTGGGATCGTCAGGCCGGCGGCGGAGCTGCCGTTGAAGTACATTTGAATGTTGTACCCGCCGCTCGCCAGGTTGATGGCCGCCCCCGTGCCGTTGAAGATCTCGAGCGCTTTGTTGTTGCTCGAGCCCTCGACGTATTCGGAGAAGAACAGCTCGGTCGGCTGGGCGTGGGCAGAGCTGGCGACGACGCCGAGGAGCAACAGCGCCATGAGGCCCGGCGACAGCAATCCTCTCCGCCACGAGGTCGTCAGTGTCCGGGTTGCGGCCGGGTTGCCCGCTGGTGTCGGCAGGAGCGCCTCCATTCGTGTCATGGTCTGGGGCCGGCATCGTCGGCTGAAACGCACCGCCGCAGGTGCAGCAGAGCGACCAGCCTCGGACCGCAGAAGATTCGCAGCAGCGGTGGTGCAGTCGTCAGGCGGTTCGCTGGTCGCTCCGGATCGCTGCAGGTGAACATGTCGGTTGCTCGCACGCGTCGTTGGATGCGGGCCGCGCCGTGCGGCGCATTCAGTGCGGCTAGAGCAGATCAAGTCGACCTGTGCGTGCTTCGTAGGTCACTGCAATTGTGACGCATGGTGTACGGGCGCGTAAGCTCGCACTACTACGTGCGTACTTGTACGAGGTGGGGTCGGCGCCGAACGCCCTCAGCGCGGACGAGCGGAGGCTAGTTCGATCCGCCGATCCAACGCCGCTGGCGTGTCGAAAGCGGCTCCAGCACGCAAATGGTTTCGCGGCGCTCGCGGCGATGATCTCGGGCGTCGCCCCGAGCGTGCTCGGCGCGTGCTGGCGTTACGCGCCAGTCGATAGGTTCAACGCAAGGCTGACGCAATGCATCAATTCGTTCCGGGTACGTTGGTCGGTTGCGGGTCGCGGCACCGGCGACGAGACCGTGGCTGCTGGGCGGGTCGCCGCCGCGGACGGCGTTCGAACGACACGTCAGGCGGCAACCGCGAGCGCCCGCCCGGATTGCACCGTTCGGGCCGTCGGTGGCGTCGCAGCGCGGGTCGGTGGTGTTCGACCACAGCGGCGAAAGAGCCCGCAGGTTGATCACTCCATCGCGCGCCGGCAGGCGACGAACGTAATGGTGAGTATCGGACGCGGCGCCGCAGCGGCCACCGCCGGACGCGTCCGGCTTGGCGCGCATCTCTGCCTTCATCTTTAGCAGGCGAAGCTCCGGCGCAGAATGTTCGATCGGCGCCGCGAGCGGCCGGGAGCGGCGTTGGTGGCTCATCGCTTTGCCCGCCTTGCTCGTCCGGTGTGGCGACAACTGTCTCGCGCCTGACTAACTGTTCGGCTGGTACTGCGTCGCAGCTCCAACCGCTCAGGACAGGCTCGAACGCCGCCGCACCAGCAGGGCGGTATAGATCCAGGCGTAAGCCGACGAGCCGGCCCATGGGATCGAAATCGTGGACCACAGTTCACGTGTTCCCGCCAGGCGATGCGCGGTGACGAGCAGGGCGAGCACGACGCTGCAGCTGACGATCGGCGGCACCAGGAACGCCAGCGTACCTGTCAGGCGCTTGGCCATCGCCTCGAGCGCCGTCTTGAGGCTGAACGTTACGAGCGCCGAGGCCGCGCCCTGCACCAAGCCGGCCGCGGCCGCGGCAAGCACACCGTGCGCGCGATTGGCGAAGGCTGCCCACCCGCCCATGACCGCGACTGCCGAGCCGACATGGACGGAGGTCTTGCCGGCGAGGTCGCTCAAGCGAGACGACACGGCGGTTCGACGCACAGCGCCTTGCATTGGTGAACGCGGCCTCGCGTCAGCCGAGCGCGCGGGCCTCGCGCTCGATCGACGCGACCTCGTCGGCCGCGAGCGCGATCGTGCGCGCATTCCAGTTCTCCTCGAGATGCGCGGGCGAGCTGGTACCGGGGATGGGGAGCATGACCGGAGATTTCGCCAGCAGCCAGGCGATGGCGATTTGTGCGGTCGTCGCGCCGTGGCGCTGCGCGACGGCATCGAGGGCCGGGTGCGCGCGACCCAGTGCGCCACTCCCGAGCGGGAAGAACGGCAGGAAGGCGATGCCGCGCGCTTCGCAGAGGGCCAGGACCGCGTCGGGAGACTCGACCTCGGCGTGCGTCATGCGGGCAAGCGTCCCGCCACCGCCACCGGCATTGTAGAAATTCTGCACCGCGACGATGGGAGTGCGCTGCAGCGCCTGTTCGATGAACCCGACACCCACGTTGCTGAGCGCAAGGTGTCGGATCTTGCCCTCGTGCACGAGCGCGATCAGCGCGTCGAGCGACTCGAGAAAGGGCACGTCGGTCGGGATGTAACGCAGATGCACCACGTCGAGCACGTCGCGTTTGAGCTCGCGCAGATCGGTCTCGGCGCCCTCGCGCAGCTCCTCGGGGCGGATGAACGGCGCCCAGCTCTTGTCCGGCAGGCGCTTGCCGCCCAGCTTGCTGGCGATGACCAGGTCGCGCGGATAGGGATGCAGTGTCTCGGCGATGATACGATTGGCGACGTGCGGCCCGTAGTACCAGGACGAGTCGATGAAGTTCATGCCGAGCGCGACCACCCGCCGCACGACCTCGGCGGCGCGCCCCGGATCGTCGGGCTCGCCCCACACGTCCTTGCCGGGCAGGCGCATGGCGCCGAAGCCCAAGCGGCGAACCTCGAGGTCGCCGAGTCGGATGGTGGCCGGGGCGTGCGCGAAGTCGCCAGTCGTCATGTCGCGCAAGCTAGCACTGCGCGCGAGTCCGTGTCGCGCGCCGCAGCTGCGGTCGATCGACGCGATGCCGCTGCCGGCGTCGGGACTCAGGCGTGGCGCAGCTGGCGGCCCGTCACTCGGACTGAAGCACTGGCGCCGATCATGGTCCCAGCATCCAGCGCGGCCGCACCGCGGCTGTCCGTCGCGGCCCAGACAGCGCCGAGGAAGACTGGACTCTGGGTGCCGAGCGCCACCGCGACCTGCATCGTCGTCGGATCTCCGGTCACACCAGACGCGCGGTCCGCTGCCGCCGTCGCGCGATCGATTTCGACCAGCGCCCGCATGACTTCGCGGCCGAGCGCCTCGCGTGTCGCCAGGTCGCCTGCGCCGCTGCAGCCCGACGGTTCCGTCAGATCGTGAATACGTTCGAACAGGCTCTGTGCGCGAAGACTCATTCGATCCCTCCCAGTCGCAGTCCCTTCCATCACACTTGCTCGTCGTTATCCACGAGATCGTCGAGACAACCTTTCAGCGCTGCCGGATCGAGCTCTTCGATCTGGGCGAGCACGTCGCGGCGCTGCGCGACATCGAGCAGTCGGGACAGGGACTGAATGGCCCGCGTCGCCCGATCGTCGTTGAACACGGCTCGCGCCGCGACCGCTGCCAGAATGCGCGCCGCCGCAGGCTGGCTATCGTCCCAGGCCTTGCGCACCAGCGGACAATGCTCGGCCAGGCCGACCTCGCGAAGGCGCGCGGACCAGCGGACAGCCACCTCGGTGTCCAGCGCCGGAGACAGTCGAATCGCCAGCGCCAGGGCGTTGGCGCGATAGCGCGGATCGTCCACCAAGCCCTCCAGAATCGCGTGCGCGGTGGCGGGCGGGAGGTGCAGCAGCTGCGCGAAGATCGCGGACATGCGCGAGTCGGGAACCGAGCGCAGGAACGGCGCGATGTCGCGGTCGATGCGCTGACAACTTTCGGCCAGGATGTGCCACACCTGCTCGTCGCAGCTTGGGCCGGTCGCGATCAGGGCCGCCTCGTCTGCCGCCGCCTCCCACTGTTCCAACATGAAATGGCAGCGCGCCCGGTGGCGGTGCACGAGGAAGCCGGGCAACACCATGCCGTCGTCGTCGCGCACTTCCACCAGTCCATCGTAGGCCTCCAGCGCGTCGGTCCAGCGCTGCAGCGCGACATAGGCACCGCCGCGCAGGTAGCGCACCAGGTCCATCGAAGCGGACACCCGCTCCAGGTCGTCGATCCACGCCAATGCCGCATCGGGTCGATCGATGCTGAGACAGAGCTGGGCCGCCGATCGGCAGAGCGCACGAGTGAGGAGGAGCGAGTCGCAATGCAGCGAGCGCGCTTGCGCAAAGAGCGCCAGCGCTTCGTCACTGCGATTGGCCAGGGTGTACGAACGGGCGAGGTTGAGCAGTTTCTCGACCGGGTCGCGATCGACGTCCGCCGCGTCGAGTGTGGCGAGGCGCAAGTTGCGCTCGGCCTTGCCCTTGGCGGCCATCCGATCGGGCGTGTAGCCGCTGTGGATCAGCCGACCGCCGGCCATGACGCCGAGCTCGTAGTTCGTCCCGAGGGCGCGATGGATCACCTGCTCGTGCAGGCGGCCCTGCCACTGGAACAGCGCGCGCCGAAACAACCGGCAGGCGCGGTGACGGACGTCGCTCTTGCCGTCGCCGCCGAGGTTGACGATCTCCAGCGCGAACGCGTTCACCCGCGCCTGCTCGAGCACTGCGCGAATCGCCGCGGCGTCGCCGTCGAACACCTCGTCCGCATCGACGTGCAGCACCCACTCGCCCGAGCAGTGCGCCAGCGCCGCGTTGCGCGCCCGAGCGAAGTCGTCATGCCAGTCGCCCTGAATGACCGACGCCGCCGCGGCGCGCGCGAGACCTGCCGAACCGTCGGCGGAACCCGTGTCGTACACCACCACTTCATCGACGATGCCGCGCAACGCGTTCAGACAACTGGGCAGGAGCGCGGCCTCGTCCTTGACGATCATGCAAGCGGACAGCAGCGGATGCGTTGCATCGTGCGGCGCGCCCGACCGCCCGCTGTGCTTGGCGATGAGGCGGCCGACGTTGGTCTGCTGGATGGCGAACCAGTCCAGATTGTTGCCGTCGAACGTGGCATGGCCGTGGTGATGGACGAAGCTGTCGTGACAGATCAACAGTCGTCCGCCGGCCGCGGCCAGGCGCAGGCAGAGATCGTCGTCTTCCGCGCCGCCGGTCGCGAAGCCTTCGTCCCAGCCGCCGATCATCCGAAGGGCGCTGGCGCGCACCGCGAGGCAGAATCCGACCAAGCGCGCGGTGTCGGTGGTGCGACCGAGATGCGCGCGTCGCCACGCGCGCGCGAACGCGCGCAATGACGACAGCGAGCCGGCATCGTAGTTGGCCTGCGCGACCAACTGTGGGCCGGACACACAGTTGCTCATCGGGCCGGTCGCGAATACGGACGGATCGGCGAAAGGCGCGAGCAGTCCGTCGAGCCAATCGTCGGGCAGCAGGGTGTCGTTGTTGAGGAACACGACGGTCGATCCGGTCGCCACCGCGGCTCCCTGGTTGCACGCCGCCGCGAAGCCCCGATTGGTCGCGTTGGTAACGGTCGTGACAAACGGAACGCGCCGCAGCCGGGCGGCTGTGTCGTCGTCCGAGCCGTTGTCGACGACGATGACCTGATCCCGGGCGCGAAGCGTCGGCGCGAGCGACTCGAGACACGCCTGCGTCGTCCGCCACTGGTTCCACACCGGAATGACGATGCTCACGTGACCCATGACACTGCTCGCCGTCGCTCGCGCCCTATCAGGGTTCGACGCGGATTGCGCGCATGCGTCGGCAGCCGGCCCGACCGCGGGCAATCAAGATGAGCTTCGGGGGTGCTGTCGCAGGCTGATTGGCGGCAGCTCGAGGAGAGGCGCCACCCAGCGCGACGCGGCGCGGCGTTACAGCTCGTCGATCTCTTGCGGGTAGCTGATCTCTTCTTCGGTGCGATTGTCGAAGCGCGTGTACTCGGCGAAGAAGTTGAGCGGTATGGTGCCGGTGGGGCCGTTGCGCTGCTTGGCGATGATGACTTCGGCCTCGCGCTCGTCGGCGTTCTTCGGGTCGTACACCCATGGCCGATAGAGAAACATGATCACGTCGGCGTCCTGCTCGATGGCGCCGGACTCGCGCAGGTCGGCCATCAGCGGACGCTTGTCGGCGCGCGATTCGACGGCGCGGTTGAGCTGCGACAGCGCGATCACCGGCACGCTGAGCTCTTTCGCCAAGGCCTTCAGCGAGCGCGAGATGCTGGAGATCTCCTGCTCGCGGCTGTCGTTCGAGGTGCCGCGCATCAGCTGCAGATAGTCGACGATGATCAGGCCGAGATTCGATTCGCGCTCGCGCTTGAGCCGGCGCGCCTTGGCGCGCAGCTCCAACACACTCAGCGCTGCGGTGTCGTCGATATAGATCGGAGTCTCGGAGAGTCGCTCGGCGGCGATCGCGAGCTTGGGATAGTCGCGCTGCGCGGCGAAGCCGGCGCGCACCTTCGACTGGTCGACGCGCGCCTCCGAGCACAGCATGCGCAGCACCAGTTGCTCCTTCGACATTTCGAGCGAGAACACCGCCACGCCGGCGCGACCTTCCATCGCCGCGTACTGGGCGATGTTCAGCGCAAAGGCCGTCTTCCCCATGCTCGGGCGGCCGGCGACGATCACCAGGTCCCCGGGCTGCAAGCCGGCGGTCTTCTTGTCCAGATCGACGAAGCCGGAGGGAACACCGGTCACCAACTCCTGCCGCTCGTAGAGCTGCTCGACCGCCTTCATCGACTCGACGACGATGTCGCGCACGCGGAAGAATGTCGGCCGCGCTTTGCGCTCGCTGAGGCGAAAGATCTGGTGCTCGGCCTCGTCGAGGAAGCCTTCGACGTCGCCGGGCGCCTCGTAGCTGCGCATCGCGATCTCGGTGGTGGTGCTGATCAATGAGCGCAGGATCGCTTTGTCCTTCACGATGCGCGCGTAATACGCCACGTTCGCCGCCGTCGGGACGCGCTCGCACAGCTCGGCGAGATATGAGGCACCGCCGACCTCTTGCAGCTCGTTGCGCCCGCGCAACTGATCCGACAGCGTGACCAGATCGACCGGCTCGTGCCGCTCGCTCAGATCGAGAATGGCGCGAAAGATGCGCCGATGTGCCTCGCGGTAGAAATCCTCCGCGATGACCAGCTCGATGGCGCGATCGAGCGCGTTGTTCTCCAGCAAGATGCCGCCGAGCACCGCTTCCTCGGCTTCGATGCTGTGCGGTGGGACTTTACGAAGCTGATCGTCGGCCATGGCGTGCGTGGGTTCATACTCGGCAGTCGCCGTTTCGCCAAGGCACCGTCTCGCCGGCGGCGGTCGCGGCGCATGACACAGCATCGCACTCGCGCGCAGCGTTGCCGCGATGGGTTGTGAAGGCCCTGTCGCACGATCGGCAAAAGGATGCCGCGGCTCTGGGAATCGAGTTGAAATGGCCCCCTGATTGGGCCACAACCCACTCAGTACGGCGGTGGATGAGGTGAGCGTGAGGCGGTCCGCGACACAGTGCGCGATCATATTTCTCGCGGTCCTGCTGGTGGGCTTCTCCGCCGCAGCGGCCGACGAACCGCGCGAGCTGTTCCAGCTCACCGCCAAGGCCGCGTTCGTGTTCGATCCGCAGAGCGGCACCGTGTACTACGCGCGCAACGCCTCGATGCCGCTGCCGCCGGCGAGCACCACGAAGGTGATGACGGCGCTGATCGCCTTGCGCGAGACGGCGCCCGACGAGCTGATGCGCGTCAGCCCGGCGGCGGCGGCGATGCCGGCCACCAAGGCCTATCTGCGCGCCGGCTCGGTATTCACGTCGCGCGACATGCTCTACGCGCTGCTGCTGCACTCGTCGAATGACGCCAGCGTCGTCATCGCCGAGCATATCGGCGGCACCGTGCCTGGTTTTACGCGCATGATGAATGAGACGGCGCGCTCGATCGGCGCCAACGATTCCAACTTCCTGACGCCGAACGGACTGCCGACGCCGGGTCACTACACCACGGCGCACGACCTTGCGTTGATCTTGCGCGCCGCGTTGCAGCAGCCCGGTCTGCGCAACCTGATGAGCACCCGCGAGATGGTCATCGAGCCGGTCAGCGGCAGCGCCAAACGCATCGCGCTGCGCTCGACCAATAAGATGTTGTGGCGCGACGATCTCAACGTCATCGGCAAGACCGGCTGGACGCGTGAAGCCAAGCGCTGCTTCGTCGGCGAGGCATCGTACGAAGGACACCAAGTGATCCTCGCCGTGCTCGGCTCGCGCGATTTGTGGAGCGACGTGGAGCTATTGGCGCGCTTCGGGCTCGGCCGCGTCGTTCCCGAGTACGAAGAAGAGTGGCGCAATCGAGCCGGTTGGCAGCAGGCCGCCGTCGCCGCGCCGCCCGCTGCCGGCAGCGACGCCGAGGTCACCTGGTATCACGGCGGCGGCAAGGTCGGAGCGAACGCGCTGGCACCGCCGCCGTCGGCGCGCAGCGAGCGCACGGCTCGACTGGCCGCGGCGTCGATGGCGAGCCTGAAGGCGGCGCGTACCAAGCACGCGGCCCCCGAGATCGCCGAAGGCGATCGCGAAGACCTGCGCCGCGATGCGCTGCACTACAACCTGCTGTTTGCCGGCTACCGCACGAAAGCCAGCGCGCAGCAGGCGGGTCGCGATCTCACCAAGCGCGGCTATCGCGCCGACGTCGAGGACGCCGGCACCGGCGCGTATCGCGTCGTGGTGAAGAACTTCGCCAGCCGCGACGCGGCGCGCAAGGCCGCGCGCAGCATCGGTCGGACGCTCAAGGTCGAGCCGGTCATCACCGCCAGCCGCTGACGGGCGGCCGCGCGCCAGGCGATCAGCTGTAGCGCGCGTGGATTTTGCGCAGCAGCGCGATGTTGTCGCTGTGGCCGGTCTTGCGCGCGACGATACGACCGCGCAGTGGGCGGCCGAGCAGCGAGAAGTCGCCCAGCACGTCGAGGATCTTGTGGCGCGCCAGCTCGTCGGGGAAGCGCAGCTGCGTGTTCAGCACCTTCTCGTCGTCGATGAGAATGAAGTTGTCGAGCCGACCGCCGCTCGCCAGCCCCATCGATGCCAAGGCCTTCATGTCGCGCATGAAGCCAAACGTGCGCGCCGGGGCGATCTCGGTTTTGAAGCTTTCGCCGCCGCGGTGCACGTACGTGTACTCCTGCCGGCCGACCGGCGGCGGGTAGATCAGCGTGTAGTGCACGCTGAAACCGTCGGCCGGTTCGATGGCGATGCCTTCGTCGTCCGGGCCGTCGCCGCCGAGACGGATCGGCTCCTCGATGACGACCGGCTCGACGCCGCCGCCCTGCTCCTCGACGCCGGCTTGCTCGATCAGCTTACAGAACTCCAACGCCGAGCCGTCCATCGCCGGCACCTCGCTCTGCACTTTGATCTGCGCGTTGGTGATGCCGTAGCAGTGCAGCGTTGCCAGCAGATGCTCGACGGTCGCGACGGTCATGTCGCCACCGTGCAGCGTCGTCGCGTAGCCGGTGGAGTCGACATAGTCGATGTGCGCCGGTACCGATGCGCCGCTGGTCACGTTGGCGAAGACGATGCCGCGCCCAGCCGGCAGGGGGTTGAGGACCAGCCCGGACTTCACGCCGGTGTGCAGGCCATGGCCGCTGGCGATGACCGCCTTGCCGAGCGTCCGCTCGGGAAAGGCGCGCGGCGCCGCATGGCCGTTCGCCGCCGGGCGCGGCGCCGCGGCGGCCTCGGTCGACACCTCGTGGCGCAGCGCGCGATGCTCCAGCGCGCGATTGACGACGCTCAACAGCGCGTCGATGGAGAACGGTTTCTCGATGAAATCGAACGCCCCCAGCTTGGTCGCCTGCACCGCGGTCTCGATGTTGCCGTGCCCCGAGATCATGATCACTTGCGGTCGATCGGGCTCTTCTTGCAGCCGCCGCAGCAGCTCGATGCCGTCGACTTCCGGCATCCACACGTCGAGCAGCACGAGCTCCGGTCGCTCGCGGCGGACCAGCGACAAGGCGCTGCCGCCGTCCTCCGCCTCGATGACGCGCAGCCCCTCGTCACTCAGCACCCCGCGCAGCGAGCGGCGAATGCCGCCCTCGTCGTCGACTACCAACACTGTTGCCATCGCGTCCTCCGACAGAGCCCCCACCGACCCCGCACCGTCATGCGTTCCCGACCGCGCGCAGCCGATTGGCCTGACGCAACGAGAACTCGATCATCACGCGCACGCCGCGCGGCTGATTGTCGCGCACGCGGATGTACGCCTGATGGTCGGCGACGATCGCCGAGACGATCGCCAAGCCGAGCCCCGTGCCTTCCTTCTTGGTCGAGAAATACGGCTCGAAGACTCGCGCCTGTACCTCGGGCGTCATGCCGACGCCGTTGTCCGCGACCTCGAGTCGCACGACGCCGACGCGCGGCTCGTAGACGATCGCGACGTCGACACGCCCGCCCCCCGGTGCGTCGCGACAGGCATGCACCGCGTTGTCGAGGAGATTGATGACGGCGCGCTTGATCGCATCAGGATCGATTTCCACCGGCGGGACGGCCTCGGCCGCGGCCAGCGAGAACGTCACCTCGCGGTGCGCCTCGCGATACAGCACCAGCGCTTCCTCGACGACGGCGCGCAGATCGTGCGGCGCCACCTCCAACGCCGGCAGGCGCGCAAACGTCGAGAACTCGTTCACCAGCCGCTTCAGCTGCTCGACCTGCGCGCTGATGGTCTGCGTGCACTCGTCGAGCAACGCCGCGTCGGCGCCGGTGAGCACGGACGCGTAGCGCTTGCGCAACCGCTGCGCCGACAACTGGATCGGCGTGAGCGGATTCTTGATCTCGTGCGCGATGCGACGCGCGACCTCGCGCCACGCCTCCATGCGTTCGACGCGGCCGAGGAAGGTCACGTCCTCGAGGAACAAGATCGTTCCGAGCCGCGTGCCGTGCTCGTCGGCCAGCGCGGTCGCCGTCGCAAACACGGTGATCGCGCGCGGGCCGCCGGCGAGCTGCAGCTGCTGCTCCAGGCGCTCGCGATGCTCGCCGCGCATGCGCTCGAGCAATTCGGCGACCGGCTGTAGCGCCGGACGCGCAAAGGCGACCCGCCAGGGCTTGCCGCGCGCCTCTTCCTGCCGCAGGCCCAGCATGCTCGCCGCAGCCGGGTTCACCGTGGCGACCAGCCCTTCCGGGTCGAGCGACACGACGCCGGCAGCGATGTTCTCGAGGATGCTGCGGATGTAGCGGTGGCGCTCGGCGAGCTCATCATGCGCGGTCTGCAGCTCGGCGGTCATCTGGTTGAACGACGTCACCAGCGTGGCGATCTCTTCGTCGCCGCCGGGCGAGGCGCGATAGCTGAGGTCCCCTTGCGCCACCGCGCGCATGCCCTCGCCGAGGCGTTGAATCGGCACCGTGATCCCCTTGGCGAAATAAAAGCCGAACCACGTGGCCGAGAACAGCACGACCAAGGTGATCAGCAGGAAGGTCACCGTATAGCCGCCGCGAATCGGCTGCTTCAGCACCTGCAGCTCGCGATACTCGTCGACCGCGCGCGTCGTGCGCCGTGCGGCCGAGGCGACATCGCGCGGCAGAAACTGCGCCACGACCACCGCCGCCACGACCGCGCCGTCCGGATCGCGCACCGGCACTCCGCCGACCACGACATCGCCGCGCCCGAAATGCAGGGTGCGGGCGAAGTCTTGTCCGACTTCAAACAAGCCGCGCAGCTGGCCGCGCGGCAATGGCACGCCGCGCTGCGCGACGCGGTCGCCGTGCGCCGCCGCCACCGGCCCGGTCGGGCTGACGACGTCGATGCCGTCGACGCGCTGCTCCTCGCGTTGCGACCCGAGAAAACTGTTGAGCTCGCCGCGGCGCGCGCTGGATAGCAAGCCGCGCCGCTCGATCTCGCGCGCCAGGCGATCGCCGACGGTGAGCGCGTCGTCCGCCGCTTGCTGGTAGAGGCGATGCGCGACCTCCAGCGAGCCGCTCATCGCCGTCTGTACGCGCAGGCTGAACCAGTTCTCGATCACGCTGGCGAAGAAGCCCTGCGCCACCAAGAACAAGATCAGCGTCGGCATCAGCGAGAGAAAAGCGAACGCCAGCACCAGACGGGTGCGCAGGCGCGAGCCGAGGATGCGCGAGCGCCGCTCGACCACCAGCTTGGCGAGATTGCGCGCCACCAGGAAGACGAGCAGGACGAGCAGGATCAGGTTCAGGTTGATCAGCAAGAAGAAGACGATGTTGCTCGACTGCGAGCCGCCATCGCGGAAGTCGGGCAGGCGGGTCTGGAAGATGGCGAAGACGGTGAACGCGACCGCAGTCACGGCGATCAGCGCCACCTCGCGCCGCCGTCGCCGGACTTCGTCGACCGGCAGCCCAGGCGGGCTCAGCCGCCATTTTCGCATCCATTGCGGCATCAGGCGGGGCGAGCATAGGGCCGCGGCTCCCGCTACTCAACCCGCGTTCCAGCCCCTGTGCAAAGACCCTTCACGGCCCGAGGTCAGCGCCGAAACAGCCAGAACAGCATGGTGAGGATGACGCTCACCAGGATCGAGGTCGCGAGCGGGAAATAGAACGTCACCGGACCGCGCTCGACGACGATGTCGCCGGGCAGGCGGCCCAACCACGGCACACGGCTGGCCAGCGTGAGCGCGACGCCGATCGCAAAGACGACGGCGCCGGACAGCATCAACAGGCGTCCGAGGTCGCGCATCGCCTCACTCGAAGAGGGCGCCCTGCGGCGACCGTTCGCGCCGCGCCACACGGCCGAAGTGGTGATACGCGAGCGGCGTCGCGACGCGCCCCTTCGGCGTGCGGTTGAGGAACCCCTCCTGGATCAAGAACGGCTCGTAAACGTCTTCGATCGTCTCGGCTTCTTCGCCGATGGCAGCGGCCAGCGTATCGACACCGACCGGGCCGCCGCCGAATTTGTCGATGATGGCCAGCAGCAGAGCGCGGTCCATACGATCGAAGCCGCGCTCGTCGACCTCCAGAAGCTTGAGCGCCTCGAACGCCACCGCGCGCGTGATGACGCCGTCGGCCCGCACCTGTGCGAAATCTCGCACGCGCCGCAGCAAGCGGTTGACGATGCGCGGCGTGCCGCGCGCCCGCCGCGCCAATTCGTCGCAGCCGGCGGCTTCGATCGGCACCTCCAGCTTGGCCGCGGCGCGGCGCACGATCTCGGCGAGCTCTTCGGCGCGATAGAAATCCAATCGCAAGCTGACGCCGAAGCGGTTGCGCAGCGGCGCGCTCAGCAGCCCGGCGCGCGTCGTCGCGCCGATCAACGTGAAACGCTTGATCTCCAACTTGATCGAGCGCGCCGACGGACCCTGGCCGATCATCACGTCGATCTGAAAGTCCTCCATCGCCGGATACAGCACCTCTTCGACGATGCGGTTGAGGCGATGGATCTCGTCGATGAACAGCACGTCACCCTGTTCCAGATTGGTGAGCAGTGCGGCGATATCGCCCGGCCGCTCGATCACCGGGCCGGACGTCGAGCGCACGTTGACGCCCATCTCGCGCGCGATGACGTAGGCCAGCGAGGTCTTGCCCAACCCCGGCGGCCCATAGAGCAGCGTGTGATCGATACTCTCGCGCCGCCCGCGCGCCGCGTCGATGGCGACGCGCAAGTTCGCCTTCACCGACTCCTGGCCGATGTAGTCGTCCAAGCTCGTCGGCCGCAGCGCCGAATCGAGCGTGGCTTCGTCGGCCGCAATCTCTCCGGAGACCAGGCGGGTCGGCTCGTCAGGCTCGTTCATCCGCTCAGTTTCTGCAGCGCGCCGCGAATGACGTCGGCCAGATCGCGTGCCCCACTCGCCGCCGCCGTGCGCACCGCGCGTTCCGCTTCCGCCTGACGGTAGCCGAGATTGACCAGCGCGGAAACCGCCTCGGCATCGCGCGGCGCGGCCGCGTCGCCGCTCGCATCGCGCAGCACGGCGAGCTTGCGCACGCGGTCCTGCAACTCGACCACGAGACGCTCCGCCGTGCGTTTGCCGACGCCCGGCACGGCGACCAGGCGCGCCACGTTGCCGTCGGCCAACGCCGCGATCAGCTCGTCGGCCGGCAACCCGGAGAGAATGTTGAGCGCCATGCGCGGCCCGATGCCCGAGACGGTGATCAGCGCGCCGAACAGCGCCTGCTCGGCCGCCTGCACAAAGCCGAACAGATCCAACGCCGTTTCGCGCAGGTGCGTGTGGATGCCGAGCGTCACCATCTCGCCCTCTGGCGGCAACGCGGCGAAGGCGGTGAGCGACACGGCGACGCGATAGCCGACGCCGTGCACGTCGACGATCAACGCCTCGGGCGACTTGAGCGCCAGGCGACCGGTCAGGCGTGCGATCATCGGCGTCCCAGCAGCGCCGTGGCGTTGCGCCAACTGCCGCGGCGGCCGCGGCCGCTGCCGCCGAACGCCGCCAGCGTCGAGACCGCGAGCTGCGCCGTGAACTGCCCGACCTGCGCATGGCAGATCGCGGCGCCGAGCGCGTCGGCCTCGTCGGCCGCCAGCGCCTCTGCGACGGCCAGCAGACGCGCCACCATCAGCTGCATCTGGCCCTTGCTGGCTCGGCCGCTGCCGGCGACGGCGAGCTTGATCTGCGCCGGGCTATATTCGGACACCACCAGCCCGGCGGCGCTGGCTGCGACCATCACCGCGCCGCGCGCCTCGCCGAGGCGGAAGGCCGACTGCACGTTGAGGCCGACGAAGGTCTGCTCCAGGCTGAGCGCCATCGGCCGATGCTCGTCGCACAGCGCGCGCGTCGCCGCGCAGATGGCCGCCACACGATCGGCCCGCTCGCCGCGCGGACGCACGGTGCCGCTGGCGATGCGGTGCATACGCCCGGCACAGGCTTCGATGATCCCCCAGCCGAGGACCACGGTGCCGGGATCGATCCCGAGGATGCGCAGTGGAGGTGCGGCGGACGACGGCGGCAATCCCGCTGTCCACGCGACGGATTTTCGCTCCACCCCTCCTCCTCCTCGCCGCCACCCGGCGGCCGCGCGGCTCAGGCGGCGCTCAAGCGTTCGAGCTCTTCCTGCGGAATATCAAAGTTCGAGGCCACTTCCTGCACGTCGTCGTGGTCTTCCAATTCCTCGACCATCTTCAAGGTCTGCTCGGCTTGCGTGCCGGTGAGGCTCAGCGTGTTCGACGGGACCATGCCGACCGCCGCACTCGTCGTGGCGATGCCGGCTTTGTCGAGCGCGTCCTTCACCGCCTCAAACGCATCCGGTGTCGTCGTCACGGTGAACGCATCGCCGTCGTCGGTGACGTCGTCGGCTCCGGCTTCGAGCGCCAGCTCCATGAGACGCTCTTCCTCGGCTGCGCTCTTGTCGACCGCCAGCACGCCGCGCTTGCTGAACATCCATGCGACGCAACCGGACTCGCCCATGCTGCCGCCGAAGCGGCCGAACAGATGCCGGATCTCGGAGACCGTGCGGTTGCGATTGTCGGTCACCACCATGACCAGCACCGCGGCGCCGCCGGGGCCGTAGCCCTCGTAGGTGATCTCGTCGTACGTCACGCCCTCGAGCTCACCGGTGCCTTTCTTGATGGCCCGATCGATGTTGTCGAGCGGCATGCTACTGGCGCGCGCTGTCGTGACCGCGGTGCGCAAGCGCGGGTTGGCATTGATGTCGCCGCCGCCCATTTTCGCCGCCACCGTGATCTCCTTGATCAACTTGGTAAACAGCTTGCCGCGCTTCGCGTCCTTCGCCGCCTTCTTGTGCTTGATCGTGCTCCACTTGGAATGGCCTGACATGGTGTGACTCCCGAGGAACGAATTCGTGCGACTGGTAGCATGGACGCCAGCCGCGACTCAACGCGGTAATCGAGCCTGGTCGTGCTAGTGAAGCGATTGATTTTACTTAGTTTTTGCGGCGCGCTGCGCGATCAGCCGGCGCCGTTCAGCAGGCCGTCCAAGCGCCCCGATTGCTCCAGCTCGTAGAGCTCATCGAAGCCGCCGATCGATTGTTCGGCGATGAAGATCTGCGGCACCGTGCGGCGCCCCGACGCCTGTACCATCTCGGTGCGTTTCGCCGAGTCTGCGGTGACGTCGATCTCGCGATACGGCACGCCCTTGCGATCGAGCAGGCGCTTGGCCTGCACGCAGTACGGGCACGAGCTGGTGGTGTAGACGACGACGTCGACCATGGCTCATCCCTAGCCAGCCGATCGCCTCTGGGCAATGCACGTTATGCGTCGTTGGGCGTTGCTAAGAATGCCGTTGGCGATCGGGCTCGAGCCATCAGGCCACGTTCAGCTCCCTACGTCCCTGAAGCTGATCGCCGATGGCCCGCGTCGATCCGTCGGCACTGCACGTTGTGTGTCGTTGACCGGCCTCGGCACGCGGGCTAGGCCGCCGGCATGACGGTCGGCGAAACCTTCGAAGAACTGATCGCGATCATGCACCGCCTGCGCAGTCCGGGCGGCTGTCCATGGGATGGTGAGCAGACGCACGCCTCGATCAAGCCCTACACGATCGAAGAAGCGTACGAGGTCGCCGAGGCGATCGATGCGGGCGACGACCGCGAGCTGTGCACCGAGCTCGGGGACCTGCTGCTGCAGATCGTCTTTCACGCCGAGATGGCGAGCGAGCGTAAAGCCTTCGCCGTCGCCGACGTGATTCGCGCCATCAGCGAGAAGATGGTGCGCCGCCATCCGCACGTGTTCGCCGACGTGCAGGTCAGCGGCGCCGACGAAGTGCTGCGCAACTGGTCGCGGCTGAAGGCGCAGGAGCGCCAGCACAGCGACGACACCTCGGCGCTGGCCGGGGTGCCGCGCGCCATGCCGGCATTGCTGCGCGGCCAACGCCTCGGCGAGAAGGCGGCGCACGCCGGGTTCGATTGGCGCAGTGTCGACGGCGTCGTGGCCAAGCTGCGCGAGGAGCTCGGCGAGCTGGAGTCGGCGCTCGGCAGCGGCGACCGCGACGCGGCCGTGGCCGAGCTCGGCGATCTTCTGTTCGCCGGCACTTCGCTGGCGCGCCATCTCGGCGGCGTCGCCGAAGACGCGCTGCAGCGCGCCTCGGATCGCTTCTCCAGCCGCTTCCGCCACATGGAAGCCGCGCTCGCCGGCCGCGACATGCGCAACCTCTCCGACGATGAGCTCGATGCGCTGTGGCGGCAGGCGAAGCGGGATTTGGGCGGCTCGGCGCCGCAATAGAGCGCCGTGACCCAATCGCGCCGTAGTTCCTGCAGTGACTGACCAAGGCCGGGCCGCCGGCCAGACGGCAGGCTCGAGCGATGCGCCGGGTCCGCGCTCATGCGCTGCCTGCCCCGCGTGCGCCTTGCAGGCCCAAAACCCGGATGAGGCGGCTCCCCAGGCGGTTCGGGAGGGACTAGTTGCTAGCGTTGCCTTGCCGGTAGGTGCGTGGTAGGCGTGCGGTTTCCCAGCAGGAGGAACACCCAGTGGCTAATCGGCACGCATCCGCCATCAAGCGCAATCGCCAGAACGATAAGCGCCGTACCCGCAACCGGATCGTCCTGTCCAAGGTTCGCACCGAGGTCCGCAAGGTCCGCGAGGCGGTGGGCAGCAAGGACGCCGGAGCGGCGACCACTGAGCTGAAGACCGCAATCAAAGAGCTCAGCAAGGCTGCTTCGAAAGGCATTCTGCACCGCAACGCTGCCTCCCGTCGCATCGCCCGCCTGAGCAAGCAAGTCGCCGCGCTGTCGCGCGCCAGCTAACCCGCCTCCCGCGTCGCCATCGGGCGGCGCGTCAGAAGTCGTCCAGAATCCGATCGTGAACGTCGCGCGCAATGGCGCGCACCATGCGATCGATGGCCAGATGCTTCTCGGTTTCGGCGAGTTGGATGTCGCTGAGATCGGCCAGGTCGGCAAAGTTCAGCGTCCCTTGCTGGAACTGCGACGAGCTCGGCACCACCGTCTGGCGGTTGACGCTGTAGTCCTCGACCGACTGCATGCCGTTGCCCTTCCACAGCACGCTGCCGTCGCTCTGCCGCGTCAGCACCACGTCGAGCACCAGCTTGGCCTCGTACTGCAGCGCCTCGTCCTGCTGGTTGAACGACACCGGCCGCACCTGGAACTCGCGGATCGTGCCGCTGATCACCGCCTCGCCCTCCGACGCGCTTTCGCGGATCGGCAAGGCGCCGCGCTGGTAGAATTCGCGCTCGACGGCGAACGCGACGGTCTTGTCGAGGCCTTCCTGGCGCGACTGGTTGTTGAACTTGCCGACCGCCACGGTTTTCACGTCGCCCGGCACGTGCGTCGTCTGCGAGCCGACGATTTCGTAGCCGCATCCGGCGAGCGTCGCGGCGAGCAGGATGACCCACTTACGCAACGATGTTCACCAGCCGGCCCGGCACCACGATGACCTTGCGCGGCGCTTTGCCGTCGAGCGCACGCAGCGCCCCGTCGCTGGCCAGCGCCAGCCGTTCCAGCGTTGCCGCGTCGGCGTCGCGCGGCGCCTGGATCGCGTCGCGCCGCTTGCCGTTCACCTGCACGACGATCTCGGCCGTGTCGTCGACGGACAACGATGCATCGTGCGCCGGCCACGTCGCATGCGCGATCAACTCGGGTTCGCCGAGCCGCTCCCAGAGCTCTTCGGCGAGATGCGGCGCGTAGGGCGACAAGACGCGCGCGAAGTCGCGCACGATCGCACGCGGCAGCGTCGGACTCGATGTCGCCTCATTCACGAACACCATCATCTGGGCGATGGCGGTGTTGAAGCGCAGCGCCTGTGAGTCGTCCAGCACTTTCTCGATGGTTTGGTGCAGCGTGCGATTCAGGCCTGGCTCGGACGCGGGCGGCGCATCGGTCAGGCGCGCGGACAGTTCGCCGTTGCGCTCGTCGACCACCAATCGCCAGGCCCGTTGCAGAAACCGGTAGACGCCCTCTACGCCGGACATCTGCCAGGGCTTCACTTGATCGAGCGGCCCCATGAACAGCTCGTACAGGCGCATGGCGTCGGCGCCATATTGATCGACCACCTCGTCGGGGCTGACGACATTCAGCCGCGACTTCGACATCTTCTCGATCTGCGACGTCAGGCGCTCGCCCGTGGCGCGCACGACCGAGACGCCGTCGCGCTCCTCGACGTCGCTCGGGTGATAATACTTGCCGCGCGCGTCTTGGTAGCTGTAGGCGAGGATCATCCCCTGATTGAACAGGCGCTGAAACGGTTCGGTGGTGTGCACCAGGCCGCAGTCGTACAGCACCTTGTGCCAGAAGCGCGCGTAGAGCAGGTGCAGCACGGCGTGCTCGACGCCGCCGACGTACAGGTCGACCGGCATCCAGTACTGCTCGGCGGCCTTCGACCACGGCGCCTGCTCGTTGGTCGGATCGAGAAAGCGCAGATAGTACCAGCACGAGCCGGCCCACTGCGGCATGGTGTTGGTCTCGCGCACGCCGACGCGTCCGTCCGGCAGCGTGACCATCAGCCACTCGTCGCCGGCGCGCGCCAACGGCGGCTTGCCGTCGGCCGTCGGGCGATACTCGTCGATCGGCGGCAGCGCGACCGGCAGTTGCTCGATGGGGATCGGCGCCGCGCTGCCGTCCGCCAACCACACGATCGGAATCGGCTCGCCCCAGTAGCGCTGGCGCGAGAACAACCAGTCGCGCAAGCGATACTGCACGCGCGCCGTACCCTTCCGGTGTTCTTCGAGCCAGGCGATCATGCGCGCCTTGGCGGATTCGACGTCGAGCCCGTCGAGAAACTGCGAGCCCACCACACGGCCGTCGCCGACGTACGGGGCGTCCTGCACATCGACGGCGCCCCCGGAAACGACTTCGACGATCGGCAGGCCGAAGCGTACGGCAAACGCGTGATCGCGCTCGTCGTGCGCCGGAACGGCCATGATGGCACCGTGGCCGTAGCTCATCAGGACGTAGTCGGCGATCCAGATCGGCAGACGCGCGCCGCTCACCGGATGGATCGCGTCGGCACCGGTGTAGACGCCGGTTTTCGCCTCGTCGGCCCCCCCGCCTTCAACCTTCGCGACCGCTTGTGCCGCATACGCTTGCACCGCAGCGCGCTGCGCCGGCGTGGTGATCTCGGCGACCAGCGGATGCTCCGGTGACAAGACGCAATAGGTGGCGCCGAACAACGTGTCGGGACGCGTGGTGAAGACCGGAAACGTGCGCGCGCTGTCGGCGACTTGAAAGGTGATCTCGGCGCCGACCGACTTGCCGATCCAGTTGCGCTGCATGTCCTTGACCCCGTCGGGCCAGTCGAGGCCGTCGAGGTCGGCGAGCAAGCGCTCGGCATACGCGGTGATGCGCAGCATCCACTGCTGCATGTTGCGGCGCTCGACCGGATCGCCGGTCTCGACGTACTTGCCGTCCTTCACTTCCTCGTTCGCCAGCACGGTGCCGAGCGCCGGACACCAGTTGACCGGCATTTCGGCGACGTAGGCCAGACCGCGCTCGAACAGCTTGAGGAAGATCCACTGCGTCCAGCGATAGTAGTCCGGGCTGGCCGTGCTGACTTCGCGATCCCAATCGTAGCTGAAGCCGAGGCGTTTGATCTGGCGGCGAAAGGTGTCGACGTTGCGCTGTGTGATGACAGCCGGATGGATGTTCTCGCGCAGCGCCGCGCGCTCGGCCGGCAGACCGAAGGCGTCCCAGCCCATCGGGTGCAACACGTTGAAGCCCTGCATGCGCTTCAAGCGCGCCAGCACGTCGGTGCCGGTGTACCCCTCCGGATGGCCGACATGCAGACCGGCACCGGACGGGTACGGGAACATGTCGAGGATGTAGTACTTCGGGCGCGCGCTCGCGCTCGGCTCGGTCGGCGCCCGAAACGTACGGCGATCCTCCCAGACCTTCTGCCACTTGGGCTCGATGACGGCGGAATCGTAGCGCATGGGAAACAGTCGGGAGCTACCAGAGGGGGTGCGGTAGGTCTAGACGCACCAGAGCGCCGCGTCGCGCACGACGCGGCGTAACTTACTCGTCGTCGGCCGCGGCGACCGGTTTGCGGCCGCGCTCCAGGCCGAGCCGCGTGGCGACGCCGTCGAGCACGCCGTTGACGAACGCCGCCGACTCATTGGTGCCGTACTTGCGCGCCACCTCGACCGCTTCGTTGATGGCGATCTCGAGCGGCAAGCCGTTGGTCATTTCGTAGATCGCCAGGCGGATCACGTTGGCGTCGATGCGCGACAGGCGCTCGACGCGCCAGTTCTCCGCCCCGGTTACCAGCGCCGCGTCGAGCTCGGCTTGGCGCTCGCGCACACCGCGCACCAATTGCCAGGCGAAGCTACGCGCCTTCTCGCTGCTCTCGAAGCTCTCCGCGAACGCGTGCAGGCCCTGTTCCGAAGCCTCGCCGCTCATGTCGAGCTGGTAGAGCACCTGTAACGCGAGCTCACGCCCCTTGCGTCGCAAGCTCATGCGGCCGGCCACAGCCGAGGCTCGGGACCGAGGAACGATACCTCGGCGGCGACTCGACGAGGGGATGACGGCGCGCCACTCACTCGAACTGCCGCGCCAGGTTCGCCATCTCGATCGCAGCGACGGCGGCGTCGACGCCTTTGTTGCCGTGCTTGCCGCCGGCGCGCTCCAGCGCCTGTTCGATGGTGTTGGTCGTCAGCACGCCGAGCGCCATCGGCTTGCGGTGCGCCACCGACAAGCGCCCGATCTCGGCCACGACCCACTGCGCAATCATGTCGAAGTGCGGCGTCTCGCCGCGCACCACCGCGCCGAGGCATATGACGGTGTCGATGCGATGACTGCAGGCATAGAGCTCGGCGACCAGCGGGAGCTCGAACGCGCCGGGTACGTGTGCCACTTCGATCGCCGCGTCGGCGACGCCGTTGGCCGTCAGGCCTTCGATCGCGCCGTCCAGCAAGCGCTCGGTGACGACGCTGTTGAAGCGCGACACGACGACGCCGACGCGCAGTCCGGCGCCATCCACAGATGTCTTGAACACCTTCGGCATATGAGCGATCAGCCCAGCGTCAGGCCGCTGAACAAGTGGCCGAGCTTCTCCTGCTTGGTGCGCAGATAGCGGATGTTGGCGGCCGACGGCGCCACTTCGATGGCGACGCGCTCGGCCACCTTGAGGCCGTAGGCTTCGAGCCCCTCGATCTTGCGCGGATTGTTAGTGATGAGGCGAATGCTCTTCAGGCCGAGGTCGCGCAGGATCTGCGCGCCGATACCGTAGTCGCGGCCGTCTTCCTGAAAGCCGAGCTCCAAGTTTGCCTCGACGGTGTCGCGTCCCTGGTCCTGCAGTGCGTACGCGCGCAGCTTGTTCGCCAAGCCGATGCCGCGTCCCTCTTGATGCAGGTAGACCAGCACGCCGCGCTTCGCGGCGGCGATCATCGCCAGCGCGCGATCGAGCTGGTCGCCGCAGTCGCAGCGCTCGGAGCCGAACACGTCGCCGGTCAGACACTGCGAGTGCAAGCGCACCAACACGCCCTCGCGCCCCTCGACCGATCCCTTGACCAGCGCCGCATGCTCGTGGCCGTCCATGGCGTTGCGATAGACGACGGCGCGAAAGCGGCCGCCGCTGCGCACGACGAGGGAGCGCTCGGCGATGCGCTCGACCAGCGATTCGGTCCGCAAGCGATACGCCACCAGGTCGGGCACGCGCACGATGCGCAGCTCGAATAGCTCGGCGAGGGCGAGCAAGTCGTCCGGCTCGGCGAGCCCGCCGTCGTCCTTCAAAATCGCACAGACCGCGGCGGCGGCCTCGCGGCCCGACAGGCGCACGAGATCGAGCGCCGCTTCGGTGAGCCCGGGCCGCGCCAAGACGCCGCCGGCGCGACCGACCATCGGCACGACGTGGCCGGGCATGACGATGTCGTCGGGTCCGGCGCCCGGCGCCATCGCGGCTTGAATGGTCGTGGCGCGATCGTGTGCCGAGATGCCGGTCGTCACGCCGCGCCGCGCTTCGATCGACGCCCCGGTCGAGCGGCGCTGCAGCGACGGCGCCTCCGGCGCGATCAACGGTATGCCGAGCTGGCGCAAACGCGCCTCGGTCAGGCTCAGACACACCAAGCCGCGCCCGTGCATGGCCATGAAGTTCACGGCCGCCGGGGTGATCTGATCGGCCGCCATGCACAGCTGCGACTCGCCCGAATCGGCCTCGGTGACGATGACGAACTTGCCGGCGGCGAGATCGGCCAGCGCCGCCTCGATGTCGCGCGCGGCAGTGGACGAGGCGAGCGGTGATTTAGCCACGCCGCCGCTCCGGTTCGGCGCGCACCAACCAATCGTCGCCGATCGGCTCGATGGAGGTGATGCGCACGGCCGGCGCCGCCGCCATGCCGCGTACGCCGAGCGAACCGATCATGGCGAGCCCGTCGCCGCCGATCAGCTTGGGCGCGACGAACAGCGCGAGGCGATCGACGACCCGCTCGCGCAGCGCGGCCGCCGCCAGCGTGGCACCGCCCTCCAGCAACACGCTGTTGACGCCACGCGCCGCCAGCCGTCGCAACAGGCGACGCAACGAGAAGACGCCGTCGCGCCCGGGCAGGGCCAGCACTTCGGCCCCGCGGGCCTGGATCGCGGCCTGCTTGCGTGGATTGGCGTTCACGGTGGCCACGACCGTACCGCGCGCGGCTTTCTTTGTCAGCACCCGGGCACCGAGGGGGATGCGCAGGCGGCCGTCAACCACGACACGCAGCGGGTCGCGCCCGCCGGCGACACGGCAGGTCAGCCGCGGATCGTCGGCGATGACCGTCCCGGCGCCGACCATCACCACGTCCATCTCGTTGCGCCAGGTGTGCACGAGCTGGCGCGCGGCGGGGCCGGTAATCCAGCGCGCTGCGCCGCTGCGCGTCGCGATGCGCCCATCGAGCGTCGCAGCCAACTTGAGCGTGACGAGCGGCAGGCCGCGGCGCACCCGACTGCTGAAGCCGGCGATCAGCTCCGCCCCCGCTTCGGCCTCGACACCGCTCTCCACCTGCACGCCGGCGCGGCGCAGGCGCAGCGCCCCGCCGCCGCGTACATGCGGGTTGGGATCGTGCACGGCGAAGACGACGCGGCGAATGCCTGCCGCCCGCACGGCATCCGTGCATGGCGGCGTGCGGCCGTGGTGGTTGCACGGCTCCAACGTGAGGTAGAGCGTCGCGCCGCGCGCCCGCACGCCGGCGGCGCGAAGGGCCATGACTTCCGCGTGTGGCGCGCCGTCCTGGCAATGAAACCCGCGCCCGACGACGCGACCGCCGGCGACGACGACGGCGCCGACCGGAGAGCTACTGCGGCCGAGGCCGCGGCGCCCCTCGGCCAAGGCCTGACGCATGAAGGCGGCGTCGGATGTCACGCCGCCCCGGGCGCGCCCGGCCCGCGACCGCGCCGCGAGCGCTGACCTTCCTTCACCAGGTCCTGCAGCTCGCGCATGAACTCGCCGACGTCCTGGAACGAGCGGTACACCGAGGCAAAACGCACGTACGCCACCTGATCGAGCTTGTGCAGCTCGCGCATGATCGCCTCGCCGACGACCGACGACGGCACTTCCTTTTCGCCGCGTTCCTGCACCAGGCGTTCGACGCGGTCGGCCGAGTGCTCGATGGCCGTCGCGCTCACCGGCCGCTTCTCGCACGCCTTCTTCAGGCCGGCGACGATCTTCGAGCGGTCGTACGGCTCGCGGCGCCCGTCTTTTTTCACCACCAGCGGCAACGTTTCCTCGACCCGTTCATAGGTCGTGAAGCGGCGCTCGCATTTGCCGCACTCGCGGCGCCGGCGAATCGCGCCATCGTCCTTGGTCAGGCGCGAGTCGATGACCTTGTTCTCCAGGTCGTGACAGAAGGGACACTTCATGTGCAGCTCACGGGTTGCCGACTTCGAACAGGACGAGCTGGCGCGCCTTGACCTCGTCGCCCACCGGAATCGGATAGCGGCCGGTAAAGCAGGCGTCGCAGAAGCCATCGCCGTCGCCGCCGCTGAAGGCGTAGAGACCTTCTTCGCTCAAGAAGCCCAAGCTGTCGGCGGTGATGTAGTCGCGAATCTCGTCGACCGAGTTGCCGGTGGCGATGAGCTCGGAGCGCGTCGGCGTGTCGACGCCGTAGTAGCACGGGCCGATCGTCGGCGGTGAGCTGATGCGCATGTGCACCTCGCGCGCCCCGGCGCCGCGCAGCATGGCGACGATCTTGCGGCTGGTCGTGCCGCGCACGATCGAATCGTCGACCACGACGACGCGTTTGCCGTCTAGCACGCCGCGCTGCGCGTTGAGCTTCACCTTCACGCCGAAGTTGCGGATCGCGTCCTGCGGCTCGATGAAGGTGCGCCCGACATAGTGGTTGCGGATCAGACCGAAGTCGAACGGCAGGCCGGCTTCTTCGGAGAATCCCAGCGCCGCCGGCACGCCCGAGTCGGGGACGGGAATCACGATATCCGCGGGCACGCCGTGCTCGCGCGCCAATTGGCGGCCGAGGGCTTTGCGCACCTGATACACGTTGCGCCCAAAGACGGTGCTGTCCGGGCGCGAGAAATACACGTACTCGAAGACACAGCGCTTCATCGGCGCGCTCGGAAACGGGAACAGGCTGCGCACGCCCGACGGCGAGGCGACGACCACTTCGCCGGGCGCCAGCTCGCGTTCGTACTCGGCGCCGATCAGATCGAGCGCACAGGTTTCGGAGGCGAAAACGACGGTGTCCTTGATGCGACCCATCACCAGCGGCCGGAAGCCGTTCGGATCGCGCACGGCGATCAGCTCGTTGCGGCTGAGGAACAATAGCGAATAAGCGCCACGCACAGCGGCCAGCGCCACGACGACGCGCTCGACCAGCGAATCGCCCTGCGCATTGGCGATGAGATGCACGATGACTTCGGTGTCGACCGACGACTGGAAAATGGCGCCGCGCTCTTCGAGGCTCTCGCGCAGCTCCAGCGCATTGACCAGATTGCCGTTGTGCGCGACCGCCAAGCCGCCGCGGGCGAACTCGACGACGAACGGTTGCGTGTTCTTCAACAGCGAGCGGCCGCTGGTGGCGTAGCGGTTGTGGCCGATGGCCATCGAGCCGGTGAGGCGCTCGAGCGTGTCCTGATCGTACACGTCGGCGACCAAGCCGAGGCCGCGATGCGACAGCAACAGGTTGCCGTCCGAGGCGACGATGCCGGAGCCCTCCTGGCCGCGATGCTGCTCGGCGTAGAGCCCCAGGTAGACCAGATTGGCGGCTTCCGGATGTCCGTAGACGCCCATCAGCGCGCATTCCTCACGGAAACCGTCCGGCCGCATCACACTGCCTCCGTCACGACTCCATCTGCTGCGCCAGGGCATCGGCCCAGGCGCTGCGCAGATCGGCGACGCTCACATCGACCAAGCCGCCGATGCGCAAACGGCGCCCGCGGACTTCCCCGAGAACGGTGCACGGCACATCCGCTTCGCGCGCCAGATCGCGCAGGCGATTGACGTGCTTCTTGCGCACCGACAGCACGATCCGCGACTGGCTCTCGCCGAACAGCCATGCGTCGGGACGAATCGACGCTTCCATTTCGACTTCCGCACCGAGCGGCTCGCCCGGCCCGCTGATGCAGGCCTCCGCCAGCGCCACCGCTAAGCCGCCTTCGGCGCAGTCGTGCGCCGAGCGCACGAAGCCCTCGCGAATCGCCTGCGTGCAGACGCGCTGGACCTGCATCTCGACCGAGAGATCGATCCACGGCGGCGTGCCGCGCACGGTGTCGCGCACGCTGGCGAGATACTCGCTGCCGCCGAGCTCCTCGCGCGTGCGCCCGAGCAGCACGACGACGTCGCCCTCGCTCTTGAACCACTGCGTGGTGTGCTGCGCGACATCCGGAAGCAGTCCCACCATCGCAATCGTCGGCGTCGGCGGAATCGCGCGACCGTCGGTCTCGTTGTAGAAGCTCACGTTACCGCTCACCACCGGCACGCCGAGCGCGTTGCACGCGTCGCTCAAGCCGCGCACCGATTCGCGGAACTGCCACATGATCTCGGGCTTCTCGGGGTTGCCGAAGTTGAGGCAGTTGGTGACGCCGAGCGGCTCGCCGCCGCTGCACACGACGTTGCGTGCCGATTCGACCACGGCGATCATCGCCCCGACGTACGGATCGAGCAGACAGTAGCGGCTGTTGCAGTCGACGCTGAGCGCGATCGCCTTGCCCGTCCCTTTGATGCGCAGCACGGCCGCGTCCGAGCCGGGGCCGAGCACGGTGTTGCTGCCGACCAGCGAGTCGTACTGGCGGAAGGCCCAGCGCTTCGACGCGATGTTCGGCGTCGCGAGCAGGCGCAGCAGCGTCTGATTGTAATCGCCCGGCAACGGAATCTGCGCCAGATCGAGGCGCTGCAGCTCCTCCAGATTGGCCGGCGGTGCGTGCGGCCGCTCATACACCGGCGCACCATGGGCCAGGGGCTCGAGCGGCAGTTGAACGACTTCCTGCCCGCCGGCGCGCACGCGCATCAGCCCGTCATCGGTCAACGTGCCGATGACGGCGGCGTCCAGATCCCACTTGCTGAAGATGTCCATCACCGCCTGCTCGGCCCCGGCGCGAGCGATGATCAACATGCGCTCCTGCGACTCCGACAGCAGGATCTCGTAGGGCGTCAGATTCGCTTCGCGCTTCGGCACGCGATCGAGATCGATGACGATGCCGAGCCCGCCGCTCGCCGCCATCTCGACCGACGAGCTGGTGAGGCCGGCGGCGCCCATGTCCTGGATGGCGACAATGACGTCCTTCTCCATCAGCTCCAGGCACGCTTCGATGAGCAGCTTCTCGGTGAAGGGGTCTCCGACCTGCACCGTCGGCCGCTTCTGATCGCTGGTCTCGTCGAACTCCGCCGACGCCAGCAAGCTGGCGCCGTGGATGCCATCGCGGCCGGTTTTCGAGCCGACGTAGATGACCGGGTTTCCGACCCCCGCCGCCTTGGCGCGAAAGATTCGGTCGGCCCGCACGAGGCCGAGCGTGAAGGCGTTGACCAGGATGTTCTCGTTGTAGGCTTTGTCGAAATAGATTTCGCCGCCGACCGTCGGCACGCCGACGCAGTTGCCGTAGCCGCCGATGCCGCTAATCACGCCGCCGACGAGATACCGTGTACGCGGATGATCGAGCGCGCCGAAGCGCAGCGAGTTCAAATTGGCGATCGGGCGCGCCCCCATGGTGAAGACGTCGCGCAGAATACCGCCAACGCCGGTCGCCGCGCCCTGATACGGCTCGATGTACGACGGATGGTTGTGGCTCTCGATCTTGAACACCACCGCCAGGCCGTCGCCGATCGCAATCGCGCCGGCGTTCTCCCCCGGGCCCTGCAACACGCGCGGCCCGCTGGTCGGCAAGCCGCGCAACACGGCGCGCGAGCTCTTATAGCTGCAGTGCTCGGACCACATCACCGAGCAGATGCCGAGCTCGACCAGATTCGGCACGCGGCCGATGGCCTCGCAGAAGCGGCTGAACTCGGCAGCGGTCAGGCCGTGCTCAGCGGCCTGTGCCGCGGTCACCGGCGGCAGCGCAGTCGTCATAGGCCGGGCGGCACCGACGCGCTGCGCATCGGCGCGCCCTCGGTCAGCGACGAGTGCACGGAACGGAAGAAGCCGGCGCCGTCGACGCCGCCGCAGAGCGCCTCGCAGGCGTGCTCGGGATGCGGCATCAAGCCGAAGACGTTGCGCGTCGGATTGGTGATTCCGGCGATGTTGCGCAGCGAGCCGTTCGGATTGGCGGCTTCGGTGGCGCGGCCCGCGGTATCGACGTAGCGCAACACGATCTGCCGATCATCCTCTAGTGCTTGCAGCGTCGCCGGGTCGGCGACGTAGCATCCTTCGCCATGCTTGATCGGCAGCGCCAATACATCGGCTTGTCCGTATGCGCGCGTGAACGGCGTATCGGTTTCCTCGACGCGGCAATGCACCGTCGTACAGATGAAACTGAGGCTGCGATTGCGAATCAAGGCGCCCGGCAACAGGCCGGACTCGCACAGCACCTGGAACCCGTTGCAGATGCCGAGCACCAGGCCGCCTTCGGCGGCGAAGCGCACGACACTTTCCATGAGGGGGGAGAACCGCGCCAGCGCGCCGGCGCGCAGGTAGTCGCCGTAGGAGAAGCCGCCGGGCAGCACGACACAGTCGACGCCTTGCAGTGACCGGTCCTTGTGCCACAGCGAGACCGCCGGCTCGCCGAGTGCTCCGAGCGCGTGCAGCGCGTCGGCGTCGTCGAGCGAGCCCGGGAAGGTCACCACTCCCCAACGCATCACTCGCCGACCTCGAAGCGATAGTCTTCGATGACGCCATTGGCGAGCAGTCGGCGACACATGTCGTCCAAGCGGCCGGCGGCCTGGGTCGCATCGCCGTCGACGTTGAGCTCGATATATTTGCCGAGGCGCACCTCGCGCGCTTCGGCGAATCCGAGCGCATGCAGCGCATGCTCGATCGCCTTGCCAGCCGGGTCGAGCACGCCGGGCTTGAGGGTCACGTAGACCTTCGCTCGCACCACCTACTCCTTCGTCGCTGCAGTGATCCGCGGCGGGCGCCGCGACCGCCCGGCACCCATAGCAACTTTCCAAGGCGGCGTCGCGTGCCCCCCGGGGACGATTACCGGCCGGTGTGCCCGAAGCCGCCGTCACCACGCGGCGTGTCGGCCAGGGCCTCGACTTCCCGCCACACCGACCGCGCAACCGGCGCAATGACCAATTGCGCGATACGGTCGCCGCGCCCGATACTGAAGGCGGCCGGGCCAAGATTTACCAACAGCACCTGCAGCTCGCCGCGATAGTCCGCATCGATCGTGCCGGGCGCGTTGAGGACCGTGACGCCATGCCGCAGCGCCAAGCCGCTGCGCGGTCGCACCTGACCTTCGAACCCGAGAGGGATCTGTAAGGCCAATCCCGTTGGAATCAACGCCGACGCACCTGGCGCGAGGGTGACCGGCGACTCTACATCAGCTCGCAAGTCCATGCCGGCGGCCCCGGCTGTCGCGTAGTCCGGCAGCGGCAACGGCGACGCCGACGGTCGCAGGCGTGTCACCGGCACGACGAGCGGAGGCGCCGGCGCGGAGCTGGCGCTCATTGCGCCGTCAGCAGCGACGCATCGATGCGGCGCTCGCCGAGATCGCCCAGCAGTGCCACGCCGAGGTCTTCTGGACGGGTCAGGCGGGCGGCAAAAGCGACGACCTCGTCGTTCGTCACCGCATCGATACGCGCCGCCACCTCGTTCAACGGGACGTCGCGGCCGACATAGATCTCGTTCTTGGCCACCCGGCTCATGCGGCTGTCGCTGGTCTCCAGGCCGAGCAGCATGTTGCCTTTCAGCTGGTTCTTGACCCGACTCAGCTCAACGGCCGTCAAGCCCTCGCGCGCCACCGCGGCGAGCTCGCGCACGATGATCGCGAGGCAGTCTTCGACCCACTCAGCGGCCGTTCCGACGTAGATGCCGAAATAGCCGGTGTCGCGATATGACGACAGGAACGAGTAGACCGAATAGGCGTGGCCGCGCTTCTCGCGGACTTCCTGAAAGAGTCGCGAGCTCATGCCACCGCCGAGCGCGGTATTGACCAGGTACGCGGCGTAGCGATCGGCCGCCTCTTGCGCGACGCCCGGTGCGCCGAAGCACACATGCACCTGCTCGAGCGGCTTCTGGACGTGAAAGACGCCGCGCTGGATGACCGGCTCCGCGCCGTCCGCCAGCGTCGCCGAGCCGGTCAAATGGCCGAAGTCGCGCGCCGCCCACGCCTCGAGCTGCTCGTGCGTGATGGCACCGGCGGCGGAGATGACGAGGCGATCGGGCCGATAGCGCGCGGCGAGAAAGTCGACGAAGTGCTCGCGCCCCAAGCCGCCGACGGTGGCGGCGGTCCCGCAGACCGGAAAGCTCAGGGTGTGACCGGGCCAGTAGTGCAGGTTGAACAGGTCGTGGACGTAGTCGTCCGGCGTGTCTTCGCTCTGCGAGATCTCCTGCAGAATGACGGTGCGCTCGCGGTCGATCTCTTCGCGGTCCAAGCGCGAATGGAGGAACAAGTCGGCGAGCAGATCGGTCGCCAACGGCGTGTGCTCGGCCAGGACGCGGGCGTAGTAGCAGGTGTATTCCTTGCCCGTGAAGGCATTCAGCACGCCGCCGACGGCGTCGATTTCCTCGGCGATCTGCGCTGCCGAGCGCCGCTCGGTGCCCTTGAACAGCAGATGCTCGAGGAAATGCGAGATGCCGCCTAGGTGGCGCGGCTCGAAACGCGAGCCGCTCTCCACCCAGATGCCAACAGTGACCGACGGAACGCCGTCGATCTGCTCGGAGACGATGCGTAGGCCGTTGGGAAGCGCCGACCGTCGCACCATGGCGTCAGGAATTGGGCCCGCCGGCGGACTGCTCCGCCTTCTCCGATTCGCTCATCGCTTCCTTGCGGCTCAAGCGAATCTTACCGGAGCGATCGATCTCCAAAACCTTCACGTTGATCTCGTCGCCCTCTTTCAGCACGTCGGTGACACGCTGCACGCGGCCCGGGCCGATCTGTGAGATGTGCAGCAGTCCATCGGTGCCCGGGAGGATCTCGACGAAGGCGCCGAAGTCGACGATGCGGACGACCTTGCCCTTGTAGATCTTCCCGACCTGCGCCTCCATCGTAATGCCTTCGATGATCTCGATGGCGCGCTTCATCCCGGCTTCTTCGCTCGACGCAATCAGCACCGTGCCGTCGTCTTCGATATCGATCTTGCAGCCGGTCTCTTCGACGATGCCGCGGATCACCTTGCCCCCTGGGCCGATGATGTCGCGGATCTTGTCCTGCCGCACCTTCAGCGTGTGGATGCGCGGCGCATACAGCGAGATGTCGCCGCGCGCGGTATTCAGCGTGGCGTTCATCTTCTCCAGGATGTGCAAGCGGCCGTCGCGCGCCTGCGTCAGCGCCTGGCGCATGATCTCTTTGGTGACGCCGTGGATCTTGATGTCCATCTGCAGGGCGGTCACGCCCTCGGCGGTGCCGGCGACCTTGAAGTCCATGTCGCCAAGGTGATCCTCGTCGCCGAGGATGTCGGAGAGGACGGCGATGTCGTCGCCCTCCTTGATCAACCCCATGGCGATTCCGGCGACCGGCGCCTTGGTCGGCACGCCCGCGTCCATCAGTGCCAGACTGCCGGAACACACCGTTGCCATCGACGACGAGCCGTTCGACTCGAGGATCTCCGAGACGATGCGGATGGTGTACGGAAACGCCTTCTCTTCCGGCAACACGGGGATCAGCGCGCGCTCGGCGAGCGCGCCGTGACCGGTGTCGCGGCGGCTCGGGCCGCGCAGCGGTTTGGTCTCGCCGACGCTGTAGGGCGGGAAGTTGTAATGCAGCATGAACTTGCGGAAGTGCTCGCCGGCGAGCGCGTCGATCCGCTGCTCATCGGACGATGTGCCCAGCGTCACGGCAGCCAACGCCTGCGTCTCACCGCGCGTGAACAAGGCCGAGCCGTGCGTGCGCGGCAATACCTTGGCCTCGCAGGCGATCGGGCGAATGTCGGCGACGCCGCGGCCGTCGAGACGGCGCTTCTTCTTGACGATCATCTGCCGCATGGCGCGGCTCTCGACTTCGTCGATCACGTTGCGAATCGCGGCATCTTGCTCGGGAAACTGTTCGAGCGCCGCCGCGTGCGTCTCTTTGTGCGCCGCCGAGACCGCCGCATGGCGCTCTTGCTTGGCGACGAACGTCATCGCCTTCTCGATGCGCGGTAGCGCCAGCTTCTCGACCGCCTTTTGCAGCTTGGCGTCGATCGACTCGGCGACGACTTCGCGCTTCGGCTTGCCGACCTTGGCACGCAGCTCTTCCTGCATCGCGATCAGCGGCTGCAGCGCCTCGTGCGCCGTGTACAGCGCGTCGAGCATGACGTCTTCCGGCAACATGCGCGCGCCGCCCTCGACCATGACGATGCTGTCTTTGGTGCCTGCGACCATCAAGTTGAGGTCGCTCTCGGCCAGCTGACTCATCAACGGGTTGATGACGAATTTGCCGCCGATGCGGCCGATACGAACGCCGGCCACCGGTGAAAGGAACGGCACATCGGACACGTGCAGCGCCGCCGAGGCGCCGAGCATCGCCACCGTGTCCGAGTCGTTCTCCTTGTCGAACGACAGCACCGTCGCGATGACTTGCGTTTCGCAGCGATAGCCGTCGGCGAACAGCGGCCGAATCGGCCGGTCGATCAAGCGCGACGTCAGAATTTCCTTCTCGCCCTGTCGTCCCTCGCGCTTGAAGAAGCCGCCCGGAATCTTGCCGGCAGCGAATGCCTTCTCCTGGTAGTCGACGGTGAGCGGAAAAAAATCGATGCCGACGCGTGGGCTCTGGCTGGCGACAGCGGCCGTCAGGACGACGGTTTCGCCGTATTGCACCAACGCGGAGCCACTCGCCTGTTTTGCCAGGCGGCCGACCTCAATGGACATGGGTCGACCATGAAAGTCGATCTCAACCTTGTGATACATGAAGACCTCCCGGGCGGAATCGCCCTTTGACGTGGGAGGGAGTGACTCTGGAACGGAGGAGACCCGGCCGGCGAGGAAGGATCAGCGGCGCAAGCCGAGTCGCTCGATCAAGCTCTTGTAGCGCTCGTTGCTGGAGCGCTTGAGATAATCGAGCAGGCGGCGGCGCTGTCCCACGAGCTTGAGCAAGCCGCGGCGGGAATGGTGATCCTTCGAGTGGGTCTGGAAATGCTCCGTCAGGTAGTCGATTCGCTTGCTCAGCAGCGCGATCTGGACTTCTGGCGACCCGGTGTCGGTCGTGTGAAGCCGGTACTGTTCAACCAGCTCCTTGGTAGGCTGCTGTGCAACTCCCATCACTTCTCCCTTTTATTCAACCGTCGGAGCTACCATGGGGTTTCTGCCGTGTAAAGCCTGGGCAGGCCCGAGGACCCGTCCATAGCGCCACGGCCCGGCCTCGCGCACGACCACGGCCGCGACCTCCTCGTCCGGGTCGAGGAGCAGCGCGGCCGGCCCGAGGCCGCCGGGAAGCCGATCGAGCACGAGCGCTTTGCCCTGACGCGCCGCATCTGCCGCCGCGGCATCGAGCCGCACGCACGGTAAGTGGGCGAGCGCCTCGCGAATCGACAGCAGGCCGCGAGCGTTGGCGGGGTCCCAGGCGTCGAGCGGCACCGACTCGGTGTGCGCGAACGATCCAAATTCGCTGCGCTGCAGCGCGTCGAGGTGCGCCGTCGTCCCCAGCGCCACGCCGACGTCCTCGGCGAGCACTCGCACGTAAGTGCCTTTCGAACATGCGACGTCGAAGCACAGCCGGTTTGGCGCATTGTCGAGCGACAGGTCGAAGCGATGGATCTGAATGGTGCGCAACGCGCGCTCGACCTCTACGCCCTGACGCGCCAATCGGTAGAGCGGCACGCCGCCCTGTTTGAGCGCCGAGTACATTGGCGGCCGCTGCTGTTGCTCGCCGCGGAAACGTGCCGCGGTCGACTCGAGGATCCCCGCGTCGAGCTGCGGCACGGCGGTGCTGTCGGTTCGGCGCCCGGTGCGGTCGCCGGTGTCCGTGGCCCAGCCCAATTGGATGACGCCGCGGTAACGCTTGTCGGCGCAGTTGAGGAACTGCGCGATCTTCGTCGCCTCGCCCAGGCACAGCGGCAACAGCCCGGTGGCAAATGGATCCAGGGTACCGAGATGCCCGACCTTGACCCCGCGCGGCAGGCGGCGCTTGACCCGGCGCACGACCTCGGCCGACGTGAGGTCGACCGGCTTGTCGATCAGCAGGATGCCGTTCACGAATCGCCCTTCGAGGGCACCGACTCCTTCAGCAACCGCGACAGGCGCTCGGCCTGCTCCAAGCTCGGGTCGAACTCGAAATCGAGCTGCGGGGTGACGCGCAGCTCGAGACGGCGGGCCACTTGCGAGCGCATATAGCCGGCAGCGCTCTTCAAGCCGGCTAGGGCCTGTGCATGCGTGTCGGCGTCACCGAGTGTGCTGAAGAAGACGCGCGCATGGCGCAGATCCGGCGAGATCCGGACGCCGGTGATCGTCACCAAGCCGATGCGCGGATCCTTGATCTCGCGCAACAACAATTCGGCAATCAGGCTCTGCAAGGCATCGGCGACGCGATCGGTGCGACGGGTCATGCCGCTCCTCTCACGCGCGACTCAGCAATGGAACAGCTCGATCTCGTCGGCGCCGACTTCAACCAGGTGCAGGTCGTCGATGAAGTGCACGACCTGCCGAAGTGCCCCCTCGACGTAGCCGGCGTCACTGCCCACCTGCGCAACGCCAAGCGTGGCTCGCTGCCACAGATCCTGATCGTCGCATTCCGAGATGGAGACATTGAACGTATTCGTGACGCGCGCCTTGATCTTGTTCAAGACGCCGCGCTTGCCCTTCAGCGAGTGATTCTCGGGGATGAACAGCGTCAGGCGCAGGACGCCTACGACCATGACGCGTCAGAGCGTGCGCTCGGCGGCCGCTCCGCGCGACGGTGGCCCGAGCCGGCGCGCGACCTGCTCCATCTCGTAGGCCTCGATGATGTCGCCCACCTTCACGTCGGCGAAGTTCTCCAACCCGATGCCGCACTCGTAGCCGGTGAGCACCTCGCGGGCGTCGTCCTTGAACCGCTTCAGGCTGCCGATCTTGCCGTTGTGCACGACGATGTTGTCGCGCACCAGGCGCGCCTGCGCGTTGCGCGTGACCTTGCCGTCGGTGACGTAGCTGCCGGCGATCGCCCCGATGCCCGGAATGTTGAACGTATTGCGCACCTCGGCGCGTCCCAGAATCTTCTCTTTGTAGGTCGGCTCCAGCAGGCCTTCCATCGCGTCGCGCACGTCGTTCATCGCGTCGTAGATGATCTCGTAGAGGCGCACGTCGACGCCTTCGCGCTCCGCCGCAACGGTCGCCTTCGATTCCGGACGCACGTTGAAGCCGATCACCACGGCGTTCGACGCCGACGCCAGCATCACGTCGCTCTCGGTGATGCCGCCGACGGACGTATGCAAGACGTTGAGCTTCACCTCGTCGGTCGAAAGGCGCGACATCGCGTCGGTCAGCGCCTCCGCCGAGCCCTGCACGTCGGCCTTGATGACGATACGCAGCTCCTTGGTGTCGCCCGCCTGCACCTGACGATAGAGGTCTTCGAGCGAAACCTTCGAGGTCTTGAGCAGCGACGCCTCGCGATGCTTTGCGGCGCGGTGCTCGGCAACCTGACGTGCCGTCGCCTCATCCGCCACCACCACGAACGAGCTGCCCGCCTCCGGAACGGACGGCAGGCCGAGGATCTCGACCGGGGTCGACGGATCCGCGCTGGTCACCTTGCGACCCTTGTCGTCGATCATCGCGCGCACGCGTCCAGCGTACGGACCACAGACGAACGGATCGCCGGGCTTGAGCGTTCCTTCCTGCACCAACACCGTCGCAACCGGTCCGCGCCCGCGATCGAGCTTGGCCTCGACGATCGTGCCGCGCGCCGGCTTCAGCGGGTTGGCCTTGAGCTCGAGCAAGTCGGCTTGCAGCAGCAGCATCTCGAGCAACGTCGGCAGCCCGTCGCGGGTCTTCGCAGACACCGGCACCGTCACCGTGTCGCCGCCCCAATCCTCGGGCTGGAGACCGTGATTGGCCAAGTCCTGCTTGATGCGGTCGAGATTCGCTTCCGGCTTGTCGATCTTGTTGATCGCCACGACCATGGGCACGCCGGCGGCGCGCGCGTGATTGATGGCTTCGATCGTCTGCGGCATCACGCCGTCGTCCGCCGCCACCACCAGTACAACGATGTCCGTCACTTTCGCGCCGCGGGCGCGCATGGCGGTAAACGCCTCGTGACCCGGCGTGTCGAGGAACGTGACGCGCCGACCGTGCACATCGACCGTGTAGGCACCGATATGCTGCGTAATGCCGCCGGCCTCGCCCGCCGTGACGTTGGTCTCGCGAACCGCGTCGAGGATCGACGTCTTGCCGTGATCGACATGGCCCATGATCGTGATCACCGGCGGCCGCTGCTGCAGATGCTCGTCGCTGCTCGGCTCGTGGCCAATCTCGACTGCGGCCTCCGCGTCGAACGTGACGTTCTCGACGTTGTAGCCGAACTCGGAGGCGATCAATGTCGCCGTGTCCGCATCCAGCACCTGGTTGATGGTCGCCATCATGCCCGATTCCATGAGCTTCTTGACGACCTCGCCGGCCTTGACGCCCATCGACTTGGCCAACTCACCGACCGACACGACTTCCGAGATTCGCACGATGCGCTTGCTGGCCTTCGGTTGCGTGATCTCGGTCTGGCGCTGCTCTTTGCCGGGCAACGCTCGCTTCTTGCGCGGCAGGCGCATGCCGGGCCGCTTGTCGCGGTCGGCGATCTCGGCGAACTCTGGCTTCTGAATGACGCGGCGCTTCTTCTTCTTCCCGCGATCCGCTTCGGTCGGCGGCATCTCCGGCATCTCGCCCGGCAATGTACGACCGCGCGTGCTCGGAGTTACGGCGCCCGGCCGTGCTGGCCGCGCAACCGTCGGCCGCGTCGCCGCGACACGTTCCGCTTCGACTTTCTTGAGGTCGATACGGCCCAGCACCTTCGGACCGAATGGACGCTCGAGCGATGGCTCACGCGACAGCGTCGACTGAGAGAGCGCCGAGGTTGTGCCGGTTGACATCGCCGTGCCCATCGGGCGCCCAGACATCGTTCGCTCGACACGTCGAGGCGGCGCGGCGCTCGGCGCAGCCGGCGGGGGCGCAGCCGGGGCGGTAACTTTCGGCGCGGGGGCAGGCTCGCGCTCTGCAGCTCCGACGGCCGGTGTCTCCACCGGCGCCGGTGACGGCACGGGCTCAGGCGACGGCGCGACGGCCGTCGGGGCCGGTGCCGGCGCTGCGGCCACTTCGACCGGCAGATCAGCCGGCAGGTCGGGCAGCGGCGGCGGTGGCGGCGGAACTTCGAAGGGTTCTGCCAGCGGCTCGGGGGCACCGAAGGCCTGCAATACTTCGCTCTGGCCGCCGATCGACTCCAATGGCTCGAGCAAGTCGCCGTCAGCCGCGTCGGAGGCGGCGGCGCGGCGGCGGATCACTTTCGTACCGACGCGGCGTTCCACGACCGCCTGGCCGGCTTCGCCGACGACGACGCGTTCGCCGCCGATCGTGATCTGCGGACGGTCCCCGAGGCCGAGCTCAGCGGCGGCGCGTTGCACTTCCTCATCGGTGAGGGTGCTTTGAACGCGCTTGTTGCGCAGGCCGATCTTCTCGAGGCGCAGCGAGAGATCTTTGGGCTCGAGGCCCCATTCTTTCGCCAGTTCGTTGACCCTACGGGGCATCGCAGTACCGTCCCTCATTCACGCGGATCGCGCGACAATTCGGCCACGAGGAGCGCCCGCGTCGGCCGATCGATCGCCATCCGTAACGCGCGCAACGGTCCCTTGCGCTGCGCGAAGCGTGCCCAACAGTGCGGCGCTTGGTGCAGATAACCACCCCGCCCGCCTGCCGCGCGCCGCGCGTCGACACGCAGCCCGCTCTCCCCCTCGCGCACGATGCGCAAAAGCGTCGTCTGTGGCGCCGTGACACCACACGCCATACACGTGCGCATCGGCACATGGCCGCGTGTGCTCAAGCTTGCTCCTCGGTTTCTTCCGCCACGCTGCCGGTCAGCGGGCGCACCGCCTCGGCAGCGGCGCGCTCGGCCGCGAGCGCGGCGGCGGCAGCTTCACTTTCACGCCGGACCTCTTCGGCTCGCGCCCGTGCGGCGGCGAGAATGGTCGGAATCTTGTCTTGGGTGATGCCATCGACCTCGAGCAGCGCGGCCTCGTCGGACTCCGCCACTTCTTCGGCGGACTTGAACCCGTGCTGGAACAGCAGCTCCGCGGTCACGTCGCCGACACCGGGAATCGCGCTCAGCGAAAGCCGCGCACGACGCGCCTCTTCTTCCGACTCCGCCTCGCTGCAAACTTCCAGGTTCCAGCCCGTCAGCCGCGAGGCGAGACGAACATTCTGCCCCTTCTTGCCGATCGCCAGCGACAGCTGATCGTCCGGCGTGATGACTTCCATCGCGTGCGCGTCTTCGTCCATGACGATTTTGGAGACGCGCGCCGGCGCCATGGCACGAACCACGTATTCGGCGGGGTCAGCCGTCCAATGCACGATGTCGATCTTCTCGCCGCGCAACTCCTGCACGACGCTCTGAACGCGCGTGCCTTTCATGCCAACGCAGGCACCGACCGGATCGACATCGGAGTCGTGCGACACGACCGCAATCTTCGCCCGCCCGCCCGGCTCGCGCGCGGCGCCTTTCACCTCGACGATTCCTTCGTAGATCTCGGGGACTTCCTGCTCGAACAACTTGATGAGGAAGCCGGGATGCGTACGCGACAGGACGATCTGCGGCCCCTTGCCGCCCATATCGACGTCGAGAATGAACGCGCGGATACGGTCACCCTGCCGATATCGCTCGCGCGGGATCTGTTCCTTTTCCGGCAGGATCGCGTCGGTGCGCCCGAGGTTGACGATGATGTTCTTCTTCTCGAACCGTTGCACGATGCCTGAATGCGTCAACTCGCCTTTGCGGTCTTTGAACTCGTTGTAGATCAGATCACGTTCCGCATCGCGCAACCGCTGAATCAGGTTCTGCTTGGCGGCTTGCGCAGCAATACGCCCATACGATTGCGCCAGTTTCTCGAGTAGCTCGTCGCCAATCTGGGCTTCCGGGTCCAGGTTTTTGCGGGCTTCGTCGAGCGACACCTCGAGCTCGGCGTTGGCGACTTGCGGAACGACCGTCAATATCTTGAAGAGCTCGACTTCGCCGATTTCAGGATTGAATTGCGCTTCGATGCGCATTTCGCCGCCGATGACCTTCTTGGCCGCCGACAGCATCGCATTTTCAACCGCTTGCACGACGATGGAGCGATCGATGCCCTTCTCCTTGCTGACCTGCTCGATGACTCGAATCAATTCTTGCCCTTGCATTCGTCACCTCGGAGCAGCGGTCGCACGGGGCTTGGTTCGCTGCAGAACAGGAAACTCGTACTCGTAATTCGCCTGTGCGAGGTTGCTGAACGCGATCGTCCGCTGGGTAGCGCCGACGGTCAGCACGAAGCCCTCGTCCTGAACTGCCGCGAGCACGCCGACAAAGGCTCGCCGACCTTCGATTGTTTCAACTGTACGCACCCGAACCTTGCTGCCGATGTAGCGTCGAAAATGCTCGGGGTCTCGAAGGCGACGATTGACACCTGGAGACGACACTTCGAGGGTGTAGCGACCGGGCACCAAATCGTGAACCTCGACGAGATCGCCCAAACGGCGACTCATCGTGCTGAGGTCGTCGACGCTCACTCCACCGCCGACGCGGTCGAGGTAGAATCGGAGCATATTGCCCCGTCCTTCTCGACGAAATTCTATGTCCACGATCTCCATACCGTGTTCCGACACGAGCGCAGCAGCGACCTGCCAGACCCGCCCAACTACTGAATTATCCATCCTGAAATAAGAAAAGTGGGCGCGTGCCCACCAAGACTGCGGCCGAAGCGAGTCTAAATGGATAGCATGGGCTCGAAGAGGGTCGCAAGAGTGCCGGTCTGCCGGGGAGATGCGGCAGCGAGGCCCTACGCGATGGTGCGGCGAAGCGGCGCTGGGCCGCCACGCAGGAAACGGCGGCTTATGACGCGCTCATGTCCGTTCGGTCGTGGATGGTGCGCAACTCGACGATGGAGTAGCCACGCTTGCCTTTCGGCGTCACGACTTCGATATCGTCTCCGACTTCCTTCTTGAGCAGCGCGCGCCCGAGCGGCGACCCAATCGAGATCAATCCGGCCGCGGCGTTCACTTCCTCAGGAAAGACCAGCTCGTACTTCTCTTCGCTGCCATCTTCCCCCTCGAGGGTGACTTGGCTGCCGTATCCCACCGCGGCGCGTGGAATTGAGTCGACAGAATACAGGGATAGATCGCGAATACGCTGCTCGATCTGACCGATACGAGCGTTGACGAACCCTTGGCGCTCCTTCGCAGCGGAGTATTCGGCGTTTTCGCGCAGGTCGCCGTGTTCGCGCGCGACCTCAATCTCTTTTGGCAGCTTGTGACGAAGCTCGAATCGCAGTTCCTCGAGCTCCTTTTTGAGCCGCCGCATGACCGGCAGTTCCAAGGTGTGCCTCGCGCGCAGGCCGTTCGTGAAACAACGGCTCAGGGTCTAGAGCGGCCGGTTGATTGCTCGACCAGCTCGTGGTCGCGATCGCCGCGGTATGCGGAGGCGGACCGTTGCATCCATTGATCGGCATCCGACACTGCGGCGCTGCTGTTGTGGATGTACCAGTACATTGCGCCGATGCCGACTACGAAACCAATCATGAAGCGCTTAAACATTCGCCACGCAGTCCGATTCCAGTTGTGGCGGAGTGTAGATGGCGCCCAGGCCGCAGTCAAAGCCGTTTCGCACGGAACATTGCGCGCGGCCTGCGCCGACCGTTACGATCCCGCCGTGGGGGCCGATTGGTTCGTCGACCTGCTCTTTCCGCCTCGTTGCCCGGCCTGTCGCATGCGGACGAGTCGGGTCGAACTTTGCCCCGGCTGCCAGAGGCGCCTGCCGCCGCCGCCAGCCTTGCTGTGTGAAATCTGTGGCCTGCCGTTCGCCGGCGTCGGCTCCAACCACGCCTGCGCGAAGTGCGCCCTGCGGCCGCCGCACTTCAGCCGGGCTCGCGCCCTGACGACCTACCGTCGAGGCGACCCCAACCCGGTGGTCGACATCATTGAGCGATGCAAATACGGACGCGACCTCTCGCACCTGCCGGTCTTGGCTGAAATGCTGGCGGCTCAAACGGTCCTGGCGATCGAGCACGACGTGATTGTCCCGGTGCCGCTGCACCGCCAGCGCATGCGCTGGCGTGGATTCAATCAATCCGCCTTGCTGGCGCAGTCGCTCGGTCGGCGAGCGCGACGCGACGTCGACGTCTGGAGCTTGGCACGCGGTCAGGCCACACGTCCGCAAGTGGGCCTCGGCGAGTTGCAGCGGCGGCGAAACGTTGCCGGCGCCTTCGTGGTCCGCAGACCCGCGGCTGTTGACGGCCGCACCGTGTTGCTGGTCGACGATGTGATGACCACCGGGTCGACGTTGAATGAATGCGCGCGAATCCTGTTGCGAGCGGGAGTCCGCCGGGTGGACGCGCTGGTCTTGGCGCGCGCGCTCGATCACACATGAGCATCGACCGCGCGCGCTGGGAAACGCGTCACGCCGCAGCGCCGGGCCGCATGGATTCCCCCTCGGCGCTGCTCCTGCGCTTCCTGCCTTCTCTGCCGCGCGGACGCGCCTTGGACCTCGCTTGCGGCAGCGGTCGCCATTCGCTGGCCCTGGCGAGATCCGGCTTCACGGTCGATGCGATCGATATCGCCTCGACGGCGTTGACAGGCCTGCAGGCGATCGCGCGACGCGAGGGCCTGGCGGTCTCACCGATTCAGGCTGATCTCGAGACCTATCCGCTGCCGCGCGACCGTTACTCGGTCGTGGTCAACGTACGGTACCTGCAGCGCGATCTGTTCGA
>Ga0265314_10000447_pt1 | contig 55167 bp, 47 predicted proteins | sample 4126metaG_FD_203106 | JGI IMG/M metagenome (GOLD analysis project Ga0265314, IMG submission 203106) | Rhizosphere microbial communities from Carex aquatilis grown in University of Washington, Seatle, WA, United States - 4-1-26 metaG | ecosystem: Host-associated > Plants > Roots > Rhizosphere >... | reverse complement strand
GACATAAATCGACGCTTGGCGGCCCTTGAGCGCCTTGATTGCAGCGTCGTATTCCGCCGTGCCCGCGTCGGCGTTGAGACCCTTTTGAATCGCCTGCGCCTGCTCCGGCGTCAGTGGCTTCGATTCCTCGTTTCGTTCGCGGAGATAATTATTGCTATCCGTGCGGCGCAACAGGCTGGTGCGATTGTTGATATTATTGTTGTTGCCGTAGCCATTGTCGTTGCTGTTGTAATTGCGGTTAAATCCGGGGCCGGAAAAGTTGCTGCTGTTCAGTCCTCCGGAAAACAGCCCTAGTCCCTGGCTGCGCTGGTCCACGATATCAAAACGCTGGAAACGCGCTTCCAGATCGCGGCCATTGTCTTCCTGGCCAAGCGAAAGCTGAATGCGGTCGCCAAAGAGATCCTGCAGCGAATTCGCTACGTCCACCGAATTCGGATAGAGCAGCGTGAAGACTTCCGTCTTCTCTTCACGAAAGCCCACAAGGTCGCGCTGAAATTCCGCTACAGTCATAATGCGATAAATGCCCGAATCGGTATCCTGCTTGAACCAGAGATTGTGGCTTTTGCAGAGTTCCTGGATCGCGTTCTGCGCGCTCACTTGGCGCAGGAACAACGATACCGGCACCTTGCCGGCCTCTGATGACGCGACGAGATTGAGCCCGGTTTGCTCAGCAAGCAGCCGTAGCGCGTCTTGGAGCGGCACCGCGCGGAAATCCACCTGCTTTAGCGTGGCGGAGCCCGCGTCCAGCGCGCGAACGGAAGCACAGGACAGAATTACACATGCGGCCAGCGCGCCCACAAGCGCGCGGCCTGAATTGATACGCATCTAAGATCCCCCCCAACTTCCGCGATTCCCCGCGCGCGGCCCGCGGCCCAACGCTTTAACGCACCAGCAAACGATCCTTGAGCGCCGGAATCTCAATCTCCGCTCCGTCGCCTGTCAATTTTTGAACAACCAGTTCCAGGTTAAGCTTTTCTTCGGTTGGAACACTCAAATGCGTGCCTTCACGCACCAAAAAAAGGCCATGGCCCTTGATCTCAATGAAGGCTTCGATCGGCTTGCCTTCCACTTGTACAAGCGCCTTAATGGAGACTTCGGGCCGTGCCGGTGGACGCGCGGTCACCGGACCCAAAGGGCGGTCGCGTACCGCATCATTCAGGTTTTTGCTGAGCAATGTCGGATCCTTCGTAATTGTCTCTGGGACAGGCGCAACGGTGGGCGTCGGTGTGACAGTAGGAGCGGGCGGAATATGCGGCGTCTCCGCCGAAGCCGCGCGCGCCGCGCCGCTCAGTGCGAGTACAACAACCGCGCACAGGCTGAACATCCGTTTTATGCAACGCACGCTAGTGACCTCCTGCCAGTGAGAACAAAGCCACAAAGAAGGCAATGTACACAAAGCCCACCACCGACCCGACGATCACAATGATCGTGGGTTCAACCAGTACGCTGAGCCTGCGCACAGTTCGCGCCAACTGGTCTTCATGGAATCGGGCAGATTCATTGAGGACTTGATCCATTGTTCCGGTGGATTCCCCGACGGCGATGGTTTTGGAGAGCATGGGCATGAACAGCCCCTTCTCCGCCGTGGCGCCGGAAAGCGTGCCACCTTGCATCACGCGTTGGCGGGCTTCGGCGATCAGCCGGCCCAAGGCCTTATTGCCCAACAGATTTTCAATGGTGCGCAGCGCTTCCAATTGTGTGATCCCGCTTTGCAATAAGAGCGCCATACCGCGCGCGAATACCGCCGTCCCAGAAAGGCGGAACACGCGCCCGAAAATCGGCACGCGCAGAATTTGGCGGTCAAAAATCAGGCGTCCGGGCGGCCACTTGTAGAACACAATCGCTGCCACCAGCACTGCAATCGCTCCAATGGTTAAATATGGCAGCCAGTGTTGCAGCCAGTTTGAAAAATCGAGCAAGGCTTGCGTCAGCGCGGGCAGTTTACGACCTGTGCTGCTGAGGAATTTCTGAATCTTGGGAATCACGCTCAGCAGCATGAACGCCGCCACGCCGAAGGACAAAAAAAGCACAATCGATGGATAGACCAACGCGCTGATTAGAATTGCACGGAGATTTCGGCTGCGCTCCAGTTGTTCGGCGCCGCGCGAGAGCACCTGTTCCAGCGTGCCGGACTGTTCGCCCACGCTGACCAATTGAACGATGAACTCGGGGAAAAACCACGGATGTTCTTTAAGTGCCGCGGCAAACGACGAACCTTGCTGAATACGGTCGGCTACGGCCAGCCACACCTTGGCCATCTTCGGCCGACGCGCCTGATCGGCGGCCGTTCGCAGCGCACTCAACAGTGTCAAGCCGCTGCGCAGCATCGAAGAAATCTGCAACAGTCCCAACTCGATATCGAGCATCGTGACCGGCAGTGAAATCAACGGTGCTTTTTCCGCTTCGGGAGGCTTGGCCGGAGCACTGGGCTTCAATTCGAGAATGATCAGCCCGCGTCCGCGCAGTTGCGTCGCCAAAGCGGCGGAGTCGCTCGCGGCCAACTCGCCGCGCTGCGTGCGTCCTTGGGCGTCTCGCGCCTGGTAGGTGAATGTGGGCATGATTTGCGCTAGCGCGTGGCCGTCGTCTCCAGGGCTTCGCGCACCGTGGTGGTGCCGGCGAGCACTTTTTTCGCGGCATCTTCCATCAGAGACGGCACGCCTTGCGCGCGCATCTCTTTGTTCAGCGCTTCTTCCTGCACGCCAGCGGCGATCTGCGCGGCAAGCGAGTCGTTGACCGACATAATTTCAAACAAGCCCACGCGCCCGGCAAATCCACGCCCGGCGCAGTACACGCAGCCCTTAGGTTCGTAAACCGTCTGACCTTCCAGGTTTGGCACGCCAAACGTACGCGCTTCGACCGCAGTCATCAGCCGCGGCGTGCGGCAATGCGGGCAGAGCCGGCGCACCAGCCGCTGCGCTAGCGACAAGCACAGCGTCGCGGAAATCAGATAGCGCTCCAGGCCCATATCCGCCAGGCGCGTCACGGCGCTCGCAGCGTTGTTCGTGTGCAGTGTCGCGAGAACCAAATGCCCCGTCAGCGCGGCCTTCACCGCCACATCAAGCGTGTCGGGATCGCGGATTTCACCGATCATCAGGATGTCCGGATCGTGGCGCAGCGCGCTGCGCAGCGCTTTGGAGAAACTGACTTTGTCCGCGGAATCGACTTCGACCTGCGAGACGCCCGGAATGTCGTATTCGATCGGATCTTCGATCGTGATGATGTTCCATTCCGCCATCGTGAGCAGGCGCCGGATGCACGCGTACAGCGTGGTCGTCTTGCCGCTGCCCGTCGGACCGGTGAGCAGCGCGAGCCCCTGCGGCTTCTCCAGGAAATGTTCGACGCGGGCGAAGTCGAGCGGTGAGAACCCCAGACTTTTGAGGTCCAGGCTTTCCATCTGCAGCGCCAATAGACGCAGCGTCATACGTTCGCCGTATTTCGTCGGCAGCGTTGCGACGCGCAGGTCCACCGCGCGCTGCGGTTGCGGGCCGTAGCGGTGCGTAAAGCCCCCGTCTTGCGGTGCGCGCTTCTCGGCGATGTCCATCCCCGCCAGCACTTTGAAGCGGCTGATCAGCGGCATATACGCCGCCAGCGGCAACCGCGCGTATTCCTCGAGCATGCCGTCCGCGCGCAGGCGCACGCGCAGGTCATCGCGCGTCGGTTCGAGGTGAATGTCCGACGCCTGCCGCAGGATCGCGGCGTGCAGCAATTCTGAAGAAAGCGCGACGGGGTCGTCGGCTCCGGCCAGCGTGTCCTGCCGCCCGCTCGCGTTCGCCGCGCGGCTGGCGCGGGAAGGTTCCGCGTACACGCGCTGCAAGGCGCGCTGCAGCGAGCCGCGTTCGACATGCGTTACGACCGCGGGAAATCCGGTGAAGCGCTCCACTGCTTCGAGCGCGGTGGTGTCACTTGGATCAGAGCATGCAACGAAAATCTTGCCGTCCACGCAGGCCAGCGGCAGCACCTGCCGGCGCAGCGCCAGCACCGCTGGGACGCGCAGGGCCCACGCCGGATCGATCTTCACATCGTCCAGGCTGACCGGAGGCGGAGGGGTCGCGCTCATACTTGCGTCCCCGAAGGCTGCAGGCGGCTCGAACCGGGCGACCGCAGCAGGTTGGCGCGGTCGCGCACGATCTGCGGACTGCGCGCCATCGCGACAGCCGCGCGCTCGTCGATCAGCCCGGCGACCCACAAACGCGCCAAATCCTGTTCGAGTGTTTGCATGCCGTGCGCGCGGCCAGATTCCAGCGCCGAGTAAATCTGCGCGCTCTTGCCCGTGGCAATCAGGTTGGCCACGGCGGGCGTAACCATCATTACTTCGCTGGCGGGCATGCGCCGGCGGATATCGGGTACGCCCGGTAGGCCGTCTTCGCGTGTCTTCGTGCACGGCAGCAGGTGTTGCGCAATGATCGCGCGCAGCACCAGCGCCAACTGACGCCGGATCCCGTCCTGCTCCGCCGCGGGAAATACGGAAACCAGGCGCTCGATCGAACTGACCCCGTCGCCCGCGTGCAGCGTGGTAAAGACCAGGTGCCCGGTCTCGGCCGCGGTGATCGCCGTGCGAATGGTTTTGCGGTCGCGAATTTCGCCCACCAGGATCACGTCCGGGTCCTGGCGCAGCGCGGCGACCAGCGCGCGGTTGAAGCTCGGCGCATCCAGCCCGATCTGGCGCTGGTTCACGACCGCGCTTTCGGGCTTGTGCAGATATTCGATCGGATCTTCGATGGTCACGATGTGGCAGTGCCGCGTGCGGTTGATGCGGTCGATCAGCGTGGCCAGCGTGGTGCTCTTGCCCGCGCCGGTCGGTCCGCTCACCACCACCAGCCCGTCGCGCAGATCGCAGAGTTCGTAAAGGCTCTCCGGCAGGCCCAATTCTTTAAGCGTGCGGAAGCGGTCCTCGAGCCGGCGTAGCGCGATCGCCCACTGGCCCTGCCGCCTGAAAATATTGAAACGGAAGCGCGTGCCGTCGGGCGCGGTGAAGGCCCCGTCAATCGAGCCACCCGCACCGGCCTTCGCGAGTTTCGGCTGCGCGTCCTTGCCCGGGCGCCATTGGCCGCGCGTCGCGAGCAGAAATTCGCTCATCGCTTCCAGGTCCGCCGCCGAAAGCACCGCTTCATCCGGAATCGGCCGCAGATCGCCTTCCACACGCATGTGCGGCGGCAAGCCCGGCGAAAGGTGCAGGTCGGAGCCTTCCCGCTTCACGCAGGACTCCAGCCAGCGCGCCAGCCGCTCTTCAGGCGAGGGCGCCTTGGGTGCGGCGCTCATAGGGCCACCCTCAGCGTCCAGTACATGCGGCTGCGCCCACGCAGAAACGCGGCTAGCCACCCGCTCGATGCATTCTTAGGATCGCCCAAAAGCTTGAGCACCGTATCGAAGCTCCGCATCTCCAGCCCCACCGGCACCGCCGGTTCGGCCAGCTTGGAGAGGCCCTTCAACGCGGCGAACATCTCGGCGTACGTGCCCACGATCTCGATGCTGTATTCCGGATGCTCCAGCGCTTCCTGCCGGCTGATCGTGCGCCCGCCCGGCTCGTTTTCTTTCACGCCGGTGGCCCGGCCGACAACCTGCATGCCCGCCTGCTCCAGAATATCGGTGATCTTCAGGGCGACCTTCGCGCGGTCTTCCGGCGCGATCGCCGAGTACTTCGCCGCGGTGGTCTTCAATTGAGTGGCATAACGCTGGCGGCCTTCTAGTTTGTCCTGCATGTCCAAAAATGCGTTCTGCTTTTGAGTCAGTTGCGCAAGCGTGGGCGCGCCTTCGGCAGCCTGTGAAATTTGCGTGCGCAAGCTGTCCAGGTCCGTGCTCGCCTTGCGCCCGTAAACCCAAATGAACAGACTGGCGGTCAGCAGCGGAACCAGCAGCGCCACGATCCAGCGTTCGCGGGGACTCAGCTTCATTCGGAGCCCTCCTGCGTCTGCGCCGCGGGCTTGGGATTCGCGGCCGCCGCTTTAGGGCTATGCTCGGAATTTCGCGCCGGCGCCGGTGCCGCGGGCTTGTTCGAGGCGCCGTAATCGAGCACGAGCGTGAACTCCCAGACCGGCACGGTCGTCTCCGCGCTCTGAAGGCTCGACTGTGGCGGTTGCACGTGCCACATGCGCCCCAGCTTGGCCGCAAGATCCGCGGCGAACTGATCCAGCTTGCGCGGCTCGAGCGCCACGCCGACGATCTTCACTTTCCCGCTCGTGTCGGTCTCGATGTTTCGCACCGCAACATCATCGGGCTGCACTTCGGATAGCCGGCCCAGCAAATCCACATAGCGCCTGCGCTCCATTTTGGTGCGCACGTCCGCCATGCCTTGACGCACACTCTCCGCCATGTTTTCTTTGTCCAGCTTTTGAAGCTCGTCGCTGCCCTTCTTGATCTTCTGGTCCAGCTCCGCCAGTTGTTTCGCGGGCGTCCCAAGTTCCATCAATTGCGCATTAAGCGCCACGCGCTCTTTCTCCGCCCATAGGAAGTAGCCGTAGCACGCTAGCATCACGACGGCCTGGCAGGCCAGCCCGGCGAGCACAAAATGCCGCGCCGGTCGCTGCGGCGCCACCGGCCGGATCGCCGGCAACTGCGGCGCGCCGACGGCCAGCGCCGCGCCCCACGCGCCCAGCCAGCTTCGCAAACCGGTGTCCGTGTCGAGCGTCACGCGCTGCCAGCGTGCGCCGTTCTGGCCTTCAAGCGCAGGCGGCTCGCCCTGGCCCAGCCATTCCCAATGCGCCGGCCGCGTTGTTCCCAGCCACTGGCTGAGCGTCACCTGTGCACGCACCTGTCCCGGCGCCGCGTTGACCATGCGCGTGCGCGACAGCACGCCCGGCCCGCCCATGCGCGCCAACGCCACCTGCGGCCAGACTTCCAGCCGCGCCCAGGAGGCTTCCGCGTTCACGCCGGTCACGGGCGCGGGCACACCTGCGGGATGAAGCACGCCGGCCAGCCTCACGCCCACGGCCTTCGCCGCACGTTCGTATTCGCCCAGCGTCTCTTTGCGCAACTGCGCGACCCAAAAATTCTGCAGTCCGTCTTCCTGACCCTGATTGGCAAAGCCCAGCACCGCGTCGGCGGCGGAGATGCCGGAAAGTGGTTCAGCTTCGAAGTTGAGCGCGTGCTCGAGCGCTTCGGAATTCAAACCCGCCGTGGCCGCCGCCGGCAGGGACTGCCCGTTGACCCACACTTCGTCGCTCAACAGCCAGACTTGGCGCGCACAACGCGGCGCCTGCTTCAGCAGCGCTTCGAACTGGCCCACGCCTGAGCCGTTCCCGTTGGCGGAAAGCGGCTGGGTCCACACGCCCGTAAGCACCGGCGCGGAAATGCCGGAGTAGTCGGCGCGCGCGACGCCGCGTTCGGTATGCAGGATGACCGTCAGATCCGCGCGGCTCATGGGTGCAGCACCAGTTTCACATTGACGATTCCGCCCGGCAGCACACTGATGTATGCAGGATCGCTGTATAATGGTTGAGTCGCCCCAGGTTGCCGCGCATAAATTGATTTGGGACCAATATAGATTCCGTTAAAGATAGCTGAAAGAGGGGAACCCGAAGCGGGTAAGCTCATCCGGCGAATCGCATTTTTCTCGTTAAGCGCGACAGTGGCAGCAGTGGCTTTAGGATCAGGTCCAAGCAGATAGACCGTAACGGGACCATTGGCGGTATCTGGATCGACGAGAACACCCGACGGATCCTTGACTTGGACCACCACGTTTACACTGCCCTGTATCACTGGAGATTGAATCGGGTCTCGGTTTGGACACCAATCTCTCGGAAGGCTCAATGGGCCACTTATTTCCGGGAAACCGGCACTCTGTAAGGAACTCACAAAATTATGCGGTGTTGGATCAGAAGTCGGATCAGGGATTGGATCGGTCTTGGCATTTGTAACGCGAATGCCGTACGGATTTGACCATCCATCCAAGAGCGATGACGCGCCTGGAGCCAAGTGAAGCTGCGGGCGCCAACCGCAAGGCACCTTGACGCTGAATGTTGGACTGATGTCCGGATCGGGGAAATCGCGAATCTTGAATTCGGGCAGCAAAGCATTACCAAAACTATCTTGGGGATTGGCCCAAAGTTCAGAAAGCATCAACGCAGGGTCAGCACTTTGGGCAATTGGCAGCCGTCCCATATCCGCAACAAATCCTTGTACAGAAATCGTCCCATCCGGCTGCCGTACACCTTGCGCACCCACGACTGCTTCATCAATTTCTTTAAGACCGCGCTGCGTCGCTTCAAAGCGAGCTTGGTCTTCCAATGAACTGGTCATGCGCACGGCAATCGTTGTCGTGAGCGCCAGAATGAAAAGCACAACTACCAACTCGACTAAGGTCAAGCCGCGCCTACGAGGATTCTTACACGTAAACTGGGTCATGGATTAACCCTTACGCGCTCATCAGCCTTGAAAAGAAAAATGACAATGTCATCGGAGTACTTGGGCTTGGTCGGATTGGTATTCTGGTATTGAATTTGGTAATCAAAAAGCCCTGGCGGTGTGTCAATCACGCCATTGGCGCCCGCACAAACCAGACGCGCCTGAGAGGGCTCACCAGCAGCGACCGGTGGATTTTGAAAAACAAAGGGTGCATTCCATGGATCCGGAAGTGTTATTGCGCCGGTGGTGCCATAATCAGAAATGAAATTACGCTGCGTCCACGTCAACGCTTCGTTAGGCGCCGTGACATTCAAATCAGGAAAGGTGAAGCTTGTTGTCAAAGTGAGGTAAGGCCCGCGCCAACCCTTATGCTTGACTCGATCATATAAATCGACCGGCGTCGCCGTGCCATGTTGGTTTGGTCGCTGGAATAAATCTTCAACCCTAAAATCTACATCAAAATCGTAACCATCCACGGATCGCATATCCGAGTAGAATCCGGGACCGCCTGGGCCACCCATGACCGCATCTCGAACATTCACGATATTGGATTGAGCGATAGTGGCTTGAGAATTCTCTTGCGTCGAGTTCACATTCAAAAGCACGATCCCCGCCAGAATCACCAGGATCACGACGACCACCAGCATCTCGACCATCGTAAATCCGCGCGGGCGACTAACAAAAACGCGGCTTGCGCGAGGACTTGGGGCCTCGGAAGCCGCCTGAAGCGCGCTCAGATCATGGGCGTCGAGCTGCATTTTACGCCTCGCTTTAGAAGCCGTAAGGCGGACCAAGCATTCAAGCTTGGCCCGCCTTACGATTGACTAACTTCTAGCTACGTCCGCACTAATTTAGTTGTGCGGATCGTAGAAGTCGCCGATTTCTTCGTCGATGCGGTCGGCATCGGCGCCCACGACGCCCATCAGCTCCACGCGGCCGCCGCCCGTATCCATCTGGAAGATGGCGAGGAAGCGCCCGTAGTACGCTTCCAGGTTGCCGTTGGAGTAGAACGGGCATTCCTGGAGCACGTCGCCGATCGTCGTGTTGCGCACGCCGAAGCCCAGCACAATCAACTGCTTGCCCGGCGTAACCGTGCCGGTATCCGGGTACAGGTGCTGAATCAGCGCCAAACCGTCGCCGTCCGCTTCATTGATCGTCGCGTAGACATCGCCATCCGCCAGCAGGCGCGCCGGGCTGGTAAACACGTCGGACGGGAAGCCATTCGAACCCGCGCCTTCGTCATACACCTTGGTGATGCCCATACGAGTCAGCGAGCGCAGCGTGCTGTCGGTGCCGTTCAACGCTTCCCCAGACGTCGAAATTCTCAGCTTCGTCGGACCGCCGCCGCCACCGATCAGTTGCGGATCGATCTTGGTCGAAAGCGTCGTGTGGGTCGGGTCGAGCAGCGAATCCCAACCGTCCGGATAGACGTTGTGCATGATGCGGAACGTCTGGATGTAGCGCGACGTGCCCGCGGCGTTGTTCGCCGCCACGCCCTTGTTGGCCTTGAGTTGAATCTTGTCGAGCTTCGGCAACACCAAGCCCGCCAGGATGATCAAGATCACCACGACCACCAGCAACTCGATCAACGTAAAGCCGGATGCAGCCATTCGGCGTGCGGAACGCATGTCGCAACCCCCTTCTCTTTAAAAGGCTAGCCCCAAAGGTGCCCCTCGACGCCGAGGTTGACTCACTGTTGGGTAGATCTCGCGCCGAAGCTATTGCACGCACAATACCAACCAGAGGTTAATTCCTGCACTCGTGTAACATTTCTCCCAATTACTATTAAATCAAGGGGTTATACGAATGCTTTGGCCTCAATTTCAGCCCTTATCCACCCCGCTCTTCTTTAAATCTGTCTAAGCCCTGTACAGCCTGTAGCTGAATTAGCAGGCTGTATCGGGCCTGCCCCCAAGTGTTATTGGCTATCCTTTGAGTAGTACTCAGCGATCTCGGCGCTCAGACTGCTCAGCTCCGATCCCAGCGCGCCGACCAGCCGCGCGTTGAACGAAGCCGCCGCGCCCTTGGTCGGCACCGCGTAAACCACAAAGAAACGCGAGTACACGTCCACAGGGTCGACCTGATCGAAGTGCAGCGGAGCCTCGATCATCACCTTACCCACCGCAGTGCAATCGCTGCCGATTCCAAACGCGACGTATTCTTCACTCGGGTCCGGCGCGAGGCCGAACGCCGACTTCACAAAATTGCGATCCAGGAAGAGCACCTTGTCGGAAGTATTCAGCGCTACCGGGCCCGTGACCTCGTCTGCGGCGTCGAATGTGGCACTCGAACCCGCCGGCACAGTGGCCTGCATGTTCAGCACGCTTGTGATGCCTTTGGAAGCCAGCGCGCTTACCTGCCCGGCGTCCAGCGCGCGCGCGAAGACCGCCGCGCTGCCTTCCGAGCCGATCACGAAGGCCAGCGTGCCAACGCTACCCTTATTCGGCGCGGCGCCCGTGTCCGTGCAGCCGCGTTCGTAATTGTTGGGGTAGCCCTTCAAGTATTTCAGATCGTAGAGCTGAAAGAATTTCGTGATTTCGCCGATGTTGGTTGATGAAGCCGCCGAATGGCTGCGGTTGATGTACCCGCTCAGTTGCGGCACCAGGATCCCCGCCAGCGCGATCAGGATCACCAGCACCACCGTCAACTCGATCAGCGTGAACCCCGCCCTACCCCGGCTTCGCCCGCCTTCCCATTCCATTTGCGCACGCATACCCGTCTCCTTCGCAGATGTCCGCTCGGCCCGGCGCGCCTGTTGGCGCGCGCTTCGCCAGACACCCTACATTATTGATATTGATTTATCAATAGCATTATAAGGATTTTTGAGGATATACCGCGCCCGCCGCCTTTGATCTCCCGCCTGCTCGCGCATAGCATGCGCCAGAATCTCCATGTCTCTCCGCCCCCTCGGAGCCGCCCTCCATGCTAGAACTCGTGAAGCTCGAACGCCACGGCGCCATCGCGACCATCCGCCTTTCGCGCCCGGAAAAACTCAACGCGCTCCTAAAACCCATGTGGCTGGCGCTCTCCGGTCTGCTCAAAACGCTAGATGCAGACGAGCACGTGCGCTGCATCGTCCTACGCGGCGCTGGCGGGAATTTCTGCGCGGGCGCCGACATAGGGGAATTCAATGCCGAACGCGCCGATTCCACCCATGCCAAAGCATACGGCGCGCTCATGCACCAGGTGCTTTTCGCTCTGCGCGATGGTCAGCATCCAACCATCGCTGCAATCGAAGGCGTCTGCGCGGGCGCCGGTCTGGAACTGGCGCTGATGTGCGACCTGCGACTTGCCGCCGACGGCGCGCGGCTGGGTCTGCCAGTCGCACGCCTGGGCGTGACGCTGCCAGGCCCTGAATTCTCCGCGCTGCTGGAAGCCGTGGGCCGCGCCAATGCGCTGGAACTCCTGCTGGAAACACGCCTATGGGGCGCCGTCGAAGCCGCATCGCGCGGGTTGGTCAACCGGGTTGTAATGTCGGAGCGCTTCGAAGAAGAACTGGCCGCGACGGCGCAGCGCATTGCCGTTGGCGCGCCTCTATCGCACCGCTACCACCGCCAATTCGCGCGACGTCTGAGCGATCCCCGGCCGCTCGCTGAAGCCGAGTTTTCTGCTGGATACGCGTGCTTCGATACGCGCGACTGCCGCGCCGCGGTCGAAGCGTTCTTAAAGAAAGAAGCTCCGCGTTTCGAAGGCCGTTAAAGCACTGACTTAGCGTTTAATTTTCGATGCGAATGGGTTGGCGCTTCGCGCCCCAGATTCCCGGCAGCGCCTCAAAGACGCCCGCACACGGCGTGCCGCAGGCGCCGCATTTACCGTCATCCGTTAGCGTCCATGCCTTCAACTCGTACCAATCGCGTACGACCAGCGGCTTCTGGCAGGCATGGCAATGCGTGGTGCCTCCCGCGGTGTCGTGCACATTTCCCGTATAAACGTAGCGCAGGCCGTTGCGCAGCGCGATCTGCCGCGCCTTGGTCAGCGTCGCCGCAGGCGTGTACGCATGATCGAGCATCTTCCAGTCAGGATGAAATGCGCTGAAATGCAGCGGCACATCCGGGCCCAAATGTTCGGCGATCCAGCCTGTCATCTCGTCAAACTCGCGCTCAGAATCATTCTCGCCCGGAATGACCAGGTTGGTGAGCTCGAACCAGACTCGCGTCTCCTTCTTCAGATAAACCAGCGTCTCCAGCACAGCCGCGAGCTGCCCACCGCAAATCTTCTCATAAAAGCGCTCCGTAAATCCCTTCAAGTCCACGTTCGCGGCATCCATGTGGCGGTAAAACTCCGTGCGCGGCGCCGCGCATTGGTAACCTGCGGTCACCGCGACCGCTTTCAGGCCGCGCTTGCGGCATTCGATCGCGGTATCGATCGCGTATTCGTGAAAAATCACCGGATCGTTGTAGGTGAAAGCTACGCTGCGGCAGCCGTGCTTAAGAGCCGCGGCGACAATCCCTTCGGGCGTAGCTTTACTCGAAAGCGTCTCAACCTCGCGCGATTTGCTGATGTCCCAATTCTGGCAGAATTTGCAGGCCAAATTGCAGCCAGCCGTCCCGAACGAAAGCACCGGCGTGCCCGGCAGAAAGTGATTCAGCGGCTTCTTCTCGATTGGATCGATGCAGAACCCGCTTGAGCGCCCGTAGGAAGTCAGAACCACTTCCCCGCCCCGCGCCGCACGCACAAAACACAAGCCCCGCTGCCCGTCGCTCATGCGGCAATGCCGCGGGCAGACGTCGCATTGCACGCGCCCATCGTCAAGCTTGTGCCAGTATCTTCCGGGAACCGTGAATAGGGCGTCTTCAGAAAGCGGCATTGGCGCACTCCTTACTCGACACCATTATAGCACTGTGCTGCGCGTTAAAATACGAATTCGAACTCCGCTTATTTTGGAGTGAGGACAGGGGGTTGGATTTCTTCCTGATGTTTCTGCTTGCGGAATTCTTCCATATCAGGCGGTTCCGGAAACGCCGCCTTCGGATCGAGTCCGTTTTCCATGGCCCACTGATACAGGTGCTGTTTGATCCCGTCGAAAAGATTTTCGCGGATTGGCTCCTTACTCTTTGCCCATGCCTGCGAATTCCAGGCCCGCAGTTTGTTCGCCACTGGTACTGCTGGATTGAGCAGGTAATTCCCCAGCGCCGTGGCGACATAGGCTTCAAACACCGGCAGCTCATATTTGAACTTCTCGCCGCCGGCTGCGCGCTGGTCCATGCGCTCTTTTTGCACCCGATGTATGGCGCGAGCGAACTGAAAGAGCCGCGTCGCTTCGAGATTGCGTCCACGCTGTCCAAGGCCAATGTCCACTGCGCGTTCGAGAATTTCACCCATGACCTGCATGTTATTTCGCTGTGTGCTCAAGTCCTTAATTCGATTGGCAATCGCAAACGTTTCAAGGTCATCCTTATAGACCTCTTCCCCGTTGGGTCCTGTTCCGTAATATTTCTTCAGCGTCGCGTATAGGGGCGCGGCGGCTTCGCGACCATTCCACAGGTACGCATCGCCCACGGCCTGGAGCAGGAAAATCCGATGCCCGTCCTGGTAGAAGAGCGGCACCTCTCCTTCGGGATGTCCTTGGCGGAGCGAGATATCGAAGAGCGCCTTTTCCGCGGATGAAATCAAGCGCGGGTCGGGCGATTCCATATAGCTGTCTTCCCACGATAGCTGGAACGTCACGCGTCCGGCTTTCACCAGATCGCGCAGAGATTGAATCACCGCGCGGCCGGTCGACATGAAGTCAAATTCATCGACGGGCTTGCGCATGTGCTCGCCCACATCGAAACCTTTGGCCGCCCAGTACAAGGCGTGCGCGGCAGGATGCCGCCAGTCAATCGCACCGTATTCCTTGACCAATTTCACCAGAAATTCGGGATCGACGCGTTTGTCCAGGCGCAGGCCCTGCGCGCGCAAAAATGCGCTCACCGCTGCCTGCGTGTCGGAGCCCGCGGCCTGGAAGGTGGCCAGCGCGGATTCGTCCACACCCATGCGGTTGCGCAGATTGGCGCCTTGCGCCACATCCTCGTTAAATTCCAGTTCTTCGGCCGCCGCGATCACGCGCAGCAGCTCCTGGCGCTTATGCGGATTCGAACCGTCGTAGCCCAGCGCCAGCGCGAGCGCATGCCCTTCCGGCGAAGCTGCCTCGAATTCATCAAAATCCGCCGGCGCATCGGCGATTTTTTGCAAACGCCGCAACTCAGCGGCATCGTTGTCCAAACGCGGCGTGCCCAAAGCGATCTGCCATTCGCGCGCGTGCATCTTTTTGTGGTAGCGCTCGTCTTCCGAATAATATTGCCCAATCCGGAACATGTACGCTTCCGAGATCCCACGGTACAGCCGGACACTTTCCGGGCAAAAACGCAGCCCGTCATCGCGCATCACCGCGATGCCCTGCTGAATCCAGAACCAGCGTTCTTCCTTGGTACGCGTCGACGGCGATATCGTCGCAAGCATCTGGTTGCCCTGGAACCACCAGACCTCTGGGTAGCGCGGCATCAGCGTGCCGATCCAGCGCGCGGTTTGGACCGCTTCGTGATAGCGGCCTTCTTCGGCTTGTGCTGTCGCGCGAATCCACAGGTAATCGATGGCCAGCCCACGGAAGCTGCCCAACGCCTGCGTTGCCGCAAGCGACGGCGGCATGTTGCGATAAAGATCCGGGTCCGCCGTCAGCCGCTCTTCGCGCCTCAGGCTATCAATGCCCGGGCGCAGTGCCGCCGCGCCGCACAGGCATAGCGCGCTAAAGGCCAGCGCCGCCAGGATCGCAAAGCGGTCTCGGTTCATGGCCTTACACCTGTACCCGGCCCAGTTCGCGCCGCGAAAACACCAGCCAAGCCAGCAGAAAGCACAGCCCGCCCCAAATCAGGCCCACCCATAAAAAGCCATTCGCCACGAACGCCCACGGAATGCAGAGCCCATCGCTGAGCGCAGGCCCCGGCGAGAAGTCGCTGTACTTGGCCAGAATGTCCGCCAAGTCGCGCACGAATACATACAGCGGTTTGGAAAACTTGGTCAGGTCTTCCGACTGGTTCTCGATGGCATAAGTGATCGAGTCCCGCAGGAATCCGCTAATCAACGCGATCATGTAAAGCACCAGCGAGAGCAGACATGCCACGGGAAAGCCCAACCCCGCCGCGGCGCACAGTCCCAGCGCGCCCAGGAAGGACGCGCGCACCCACAACAGCATCAAGCCGCGCGCCAGATTCCCTTCGAAGGACCCCGTGTTGTAGAGAATCTGCAACGAATCCATTCCGGAGAACGAAACGGTTATGCCCTGCGGAAATTGCGCGGTCCCGGCCAGACGATTGGTTAGAAAAATCTGTAGTTTTCCTTCGGCGTCGATAACCCGTGACGGCAGCGCGACGCTTTGCAACACGCGTGGTTTCAGCGCCAGCTTGTAGACCGTCCCGCGGACTTCCAATTCCAAATTCACGACGCCTTCAAGCGGCAGCGCCGCGACCTCGGGCCGCAGTTGAAGCTGAGTCGTATCGGACAGTACTGCCGGCTTCAGATTTTCGAATTCAAAGCCCACACGTTCAAAAGGCGAGAGGCTCCGCAGGTCGTTGTGCACGCGCTGCCACAAATTGCGTTTCAGGGTCTCTTCGGAAGTCTCTTTCAGCGACGGATCGTTGGCCTCTTTTAGCTGCTTAAGCAGCGCCGCGACTTTTTCCGTATTGTCTTCAACGGGCTCAACGGGGATGCGCGCGGCAAGAACTTCTTCAGCCATCGCCACAGATTCCTGATCGTGGTCCACCGGCAGGCTGGCCATGAATCGAGAGTAGCCCACGATCGTCAGCCCAATTACGCCCAGCAGCAAAACGTTGAGCAGCGCCAGCCCGAGCCATTTTCCGAGCAGAAACGCACCGCGCCCGATGGGCTTGGTCAGCGTCACGAAAGCGCGCTGATCTTCCAATTCGTGGGCCAGCGTCGAGCAGGCGAGAAAAATATTCATCAGGCCCAGCAACAGGCTCGCCCCGCCAAGGCCCGAATCGAGGAACAGTTGCACGCGGTATTTGGGCAGCGTGCTCTCGTCCTGCGCGAACGGCAGGCCGGTGAGCAGCACCAGCAATAAGAGGAGGATTGCAAGAACAACTTTCTTACGCAACGCTTCTTCAATCGTCGTGCGCGCCACGCCCAGCGGAGCCCATTCCAAGCCCGTTACAAAGCGCACCAGCAGCAGGCCAAAGATGAAACTCCAGAAAGCGCCCGCGACACCCACCACCATCCCCGCCGTGCTGCTGAGCCGCGTCGTCGAGTCGCCTGACTCTTGCGCCGCATACGCGAGTCCAAATGCGGCGCCCACGCTCACCACAAACGCTGCCGCCCAGCGCAGCTGCGAAGTGCGGCCCCCGGCGGCAGTGCGGCCGCCGCCCCCCGCGTTCATGACTTGCCCCCGCCGAGCAGATCGTCCAGAAGCTTGCGGTCCGGCTGCGGCTTCTGTTCCGCAGGCTTGGCCGCTTGTGGCGCGGGTGTCGGCTGGACCAGCGCGCCCAGATCCTGTTTGGGCGGCTCGACTGGCGCGGGTTTCGATTCCGGCGCGGGCGGAGTGTCCGACTTAAGCAACTCCTGCAGCGCGGCACGACCGCGCGAGTCCGCATCGCTTTCCGCCGGCAAGGCGTCCGCCGCCAGGAACCCCGCGATTTGGCCTCCCGACTTCGCGCCGCTCGTCGCCACGCCTTCAGCCTGTGCCTTTGCAACGATTTCCAGAAAGAGCGTCTCGAGTTTTTTGCGCGGGGCCTCCAGGCGGTGCACGGTCTTGTGCTCGCCTTCGATGATCTGCTTCACTTTGGCCAGCGCGCTTTCGCTCAGCGCGTCCGTTTCGATCAACAGAGAGCCTGAGACGCGCAGCAGCTCACCGACCGTGCCTTCCGCGCGCTTCTTGCCGCCATACAAAACAGTCACGCGATCACAGAGGTCCTCGACATCCGCCAGCAGGTGGCTGGACAAAAGCACGGTCTTCCCGCGTGCGCGCAGATTCAAAATCAAATCCTTGATCTGCCGCGAACCAAGCGGATCGAGCCCCGAGGTCGGCTCGTCGAGAATCAATAGGTCCGGATCGTTGATCAGCGCCGTCGCCAGCCCCAGACGCCGCTGCATGCCCTTCGAAAATTCACCCACTGCGCGGCGCTGCGCACCCGCCAGGCCGACCATGTCGAGCAGCATGTCCACGCGCCGCTTGCGCTCATCGCGCGAAAGCCCAAACAACCGCCCGAAATAATCGAGCGTCTCGCGCGGCGTCAGAAAGCGATGCAGATACGATTCTTCGGGCAGATACCCAATGCGCGCTTTCACTGCGACGTCGGATGGCAACTTACCCAGCACCGCGACGCGCCCTTTTGTGGGATTCAACAGACCCAGCAGCAATTTGATCGTGGTCGACTTGCCCGAGCCGTTAGGACCCAGCAATCCGAAAATCTGGTTGGACTCGACGCGCAGATCCAGCGAATCGAGCGCGGTCACGCGCTGCCGCAGCCAGAAATCGCGGTAGACCTTGGTCAGGCCCGCACATTCTATGACCGCGTCGGCCATTATTTTACGCCCTTGTAGCGCGCGTCTTCGCGCTTGCGTTGCAGGTCCGGATCGGTTCCGAGCAGCAGAATAAATTCGCTCAGCCCTTGCGGGACATAAAACGTTTCCTTGCTCGCGGCGAGCACTTCCTGCCGCACGTCCTGCAATTTGCGGTCCCGGAAAATGCGCGGGTTTTGCTGATTCTGGGACAGGAGCGTCTTGAATTGCGCTGCTTCGGCGGCCACGCGCTGCACGACCTCGCGTTTGTACGCCTCCGCTTCGCCCAAAAGCTTGCGCGCCTTGCCGCCAATCGCCTCGCTCTCCAACAAGGTCTGAATACGCTTGTCGAGGTCCGCGGCCGCGGCGCCGTCATTGAGGCGGCGCGCTTTCTCATAAGCCTGGATCAGTTCAAGCAACTGCGGATAGCCTTGGCCCGCGGCGCCCGTCATGATTTCCGTCTCTTCTTTTTGCGCGCCAGATATCGCCGACGCGCGTTCGCTTTCGGCGCTCGCCACCGCGTCGAATTCCGCGCGCACGGCCAAGGGCGGGGTGAGCTGCGTGATCAGCACTTGGCGAACCTTAAGGCCCGGCGTCATCGCGTTCAGGTTTTCCTGCACGAGCCGCGTCACGCGGTCCGAATCCGGCTTTTCACTGAGCAATTTCTGCGCGCTCGTCGTCGCGGCCAAGCGCACCAGCGCGCGTTCAGCGGCGCGGCGCACCAGCGTGTCCGCGGCTTCGACGGGCTTCACCTTCTGCGTACCTTGAATATTGCGCACAAACGCCACAGCCTGCTCTTCGTCGATGCAGTAAATTACCGTCGCCTTCAGATGCATCAGATTCTGGTCCGAGGTCACCAGTGTCCCATCGCGCCCGACTTCCAGCGCACGCACGGGCATCTGGTCGAGCGTCTTGCCTTCGTCTGTCTTCTGCACATCGAACCAAAATTCCTTATTGAGCAGGCATTGCTGATCGGTCACCGGAAGCACCACGACTTCGTCGATCGGCTCGGGCAGCGCGAAGTGCGCGCCGGGCTTGTACACGTCCTGCCCGGGCAGGCCCACCACCTCGCCCAAGCGCAGCACGACCGCGACTTCGCCCGTGTTGACCTTGAACCAGCCGCTGAAACAGAACAGCAACAGCACTCCTACCATGATCAGCTTGAGTGCGATAAAGCTCAGCCGCAGCGCGTCATTGAGCGACTGGTTCGCCGGGTCGGCTTCCACGCGGTCCGGCGGATCGGCCAGCGAACGCGCGTGCGCGTGGCCGTGCCCGCCGTCGCCGGCGTGGCTATGGCCGTGGCTGTGCCCGTGATCGGCGCTCATTTCTTGTCTGAACCTTCCTTATTTTCCGCCTTAGGCGGCACCAGCATCCCGATGGGCTCGGTGCGCGCGTCGAGCACAAAGGTCGAATTCTGCTTCAAGGTCTCGCGCAGCGTCTCGATCTGACGCAGGAAGATCGCAAGGTCCTCGTTCTGGCGGAACGTGTCGTAATACTTCGCGGCTTCGGCTTCGCCTTCCGCGCGGATCGCTGCGGCGCGGCGTTCGGCGAAAGCCAGAATGATGCTCTCCCCGGTCTGCGCGCGGGTGCGGATATCCGAGGCCTGGGCCTGGCCTTCCGAGCGCGCCTGCTGCGCGATCTTCTGGCGCGTGTTGCGCATCTGCTCGAAGACCGGCTTCGGGTCCGGCAGGATCAGCCGCCGCACACCGACCGAATCGATCTCAATCCCATAGCCCTGCTCCTGCACGTCCTTGCGCAGCCGATCAAGCATCGCCTGCTCGGCTGCTTCCAACCGGTTCTGCGCCGGATCGGGGTGCGTCAGTTCATCGAAACGGAAGCGGCTCAGCTCGGACTTGGCGTCGCGCAGGCGTGCATCGAGCTGCTCGTCGCCTTTCTTCGTGGTCCCAACTTTCTCAATAAATGCGAGCGGCTCCTTGATGCGCCAGGCTACATACACGCCCACGACCACCTGCTTCGCGTCCGCGGTCTGCACCTGTTCAAGCTGCGCTTCGTGCGTCTGGATGCGCGTATCGAAGCGCCGCACGTCCTGGATCGGCCAGGGCCACTTGAAGTGCAGGCCTTCGCCCTTCCCGTCGCCGCCATAGGCGCCGCCGGCGTCCGCCTTGCCGAATGTCGTCACGACGACCGCTTCGTTGGTGCGCACGGTAAACGTGACCGTGTACAGCAACAGGAAGCCCGTGACGAGGATCCCCAAAATCAACACGCTCTTATTCTGCATACGCCCGTCCCCTGATCGTTCCGTAAATCACTTCGGCGGTACCAGCGGCGTGCCCAGTCCCAAGCCTTCTTCCTTCAAATCCAGCCGCACCGTCATCTTGTCTCGCGTCGCCAGGATCACGTACTTGCGCGCTTCTTTCAGCCCTTCGAAGAACGCTTCGAGGTAGCGGCGCTCTTTGTACAAACGCGGCGCCAGATCATAGGCATGCACTTCCTGCGTAAAGCGTTCCGCCTTGCCTGCTTCCTGGTATTCGCGTTCCCAGCGCGTCGCGCGCGCCCGAGCGATCTTCGCCGCGGCTTCACCACCGGATTGCTCAATACTGTGTTCCAGGTCCGTCTCCAGGTCCGCGCGCTTTTCCTGCGGCAACGCCGAAAGCTTGGTTAGCCGGTCGAGGATACCCTGCGCGGCTTGCGGGCTGCCCGCGGCCTTGGAGAGCTTCTCGATCTCATCTTTCAGCGCGGTTTGAATCGTCGATTCCTTTTCCGCGAGCGCGTTGACGCTCTGCAAGTAAGCCTCGGCGGTCTCCATCGGCGGGTGGAAGCTCGAGACGCCCACAAAGACCACATCCACGCCCAGCTTGGCCTTGTCCGCGGCGGCCTGAATGCGTTTTTTCAAAAGCGCTCCGGCAGTCGTGCGGCCCGCGCCAAGCAACTGGTCTTCTTCTTCGCTCAGTACGAAGCGCGACAGCTCGCGTTCGCCCAGCAGCTTCAAGACGCGGTCTGGGTCGTCCGACGCCTGCCGATACGCAGCCAGATCGCGAATGCTGAACTGCACTGGCACTTCCACCTGGATCAGCGAAATACCGCGCACCTTCGTGTCCGGCCCGATTGAACCGCGCGCTGCCGTGAACATGTACGTCTCTTCGGACTTCGTGTGGCGGTTGTTCCAGAGAATCGGTTTGGTGGGGTCGAGGTCCGCGCCGGTGCCGATGAAGACTTCGCGCACGCGCGTTACGTCCACCGTCTCGGAAGTCTCGAAGGGCCAGGGCAGCTTGAACGAAAGTCCCGGCCCAAGCGGCTTGGGCGAAAGCTGCCCGAAGCGGTACACCAGCGCCTGCTGGTGCGGCTCCACGATCACCACGCACGACAAGCCCAACAGCACGGCCACCGCAAAACCAAATAGTGGAAGCGCCGCGCGGCCAAGCAATTTCCAGAACCAGCTCCGCGTGACTTCAAAGCCGAACTGGTAATTGACCGCTTCGCGGAACGCGCCCGCCAGGCCGTCGGGTGAAGTCAACAGTCCAAGGATGCGTGAATCGAAACTCGCTCGCGGCTCCTGCCCCGGGCGCCGCGGCCGGTAAAATTCCAAGACCTGTGTCGCGAGCATCTCCAGGCCCAATACCGCCATGACCAACGGCAGCACCAGCGCGAGCGCATGCAGCGGCACAGGCAGTTCGAAGCTCGCAATCCCGTGACCTAGCGCCAGCAGCACATGCACCGTCACTGCGGCCATCAGGAGGCCCGAGCCGCCGCGCAACACGCCAAATCCGGGCAGTTTGGACAACCCCGCCAGATAGCGCGCGACTGCGAAACCCAAAAACGCGCAGAACGCGTGCAGGCCCATCGTCACGGCCAAGTTGTCGGAGAGCGGCAGTTCTTCTGCCTTCTCGCCGAAGTAGCCACGCGCGCGTTGCGCCAGATAAATCCCGAGCACCAGCCAGGCGAGGCCCGTCAGCACGGTGGCCATGGGCTGCGCGACGCGTTCCAGTTGCCCAACGCGCCGGCGCGCGGCGAGCAGGTCGTCGCCGCCGCGTTCGAACAGCGTCGCGCCTTCGGCGGAGTTCTTCGCCAGCGTCTCGGCATCCAGCGCTTCCAGCCGCGCGAGCCGTTTCTGGTGCATCAATACGACCAGATACAGCCACGGCGCGAACGCGGCCAGCGTCATCCACGCGCCCGCGTATTCCGCCGGGTGCCCGGTGTAAAACGCGAGACCCAGCAGCGCCCCGCCGAGGGCCAACTGTGCCACGGCCCCCGCAAGGGCCCCGCCAACGCCGCGTTCGACCGCGTCACCGTTCACGGACTAAAGTCCCCTGTCCGCGATTTTAAAATCGCGGCTACATGATTCTGCGAACTGCAAATTGGGCGGCGCGTAGTATCTTCGGGCCACCTCTAAAGGAAAGCCGGGTCGAGACGCATGCTGCGCCAAATTTTTGCCGTAGCCGGAAACACGTTCACCGAATCCCTGCGCCAGCCGATTTTCCTCGTGCTGCTGCTGGGCGGACTGCTTTTGCTGGCCTTCACGCCGCCGCTCACCGGCTTCACGCTTGAAGAAGACAACAAACTGCTGGCCGACTTGGGCCTCAACACGCTCTTCCTCGCGGGCCTGGTTCTCGCGGCGTTCACCGCGACCAGCGCCGTGACACGCGAAATCGAAAACAAAACCGTGCTGGCCGTCGTGAGCAAGCCCGTGCATCGCGCCACCTTCATCGTCGGAAAATACCTTGGCGTCACCGGCGCGCTGGGTGTCGCGTCGTGGAATTGGGCGCTGGCTTACCTGTTGGCCGTGCGCCACGGCGTGCTTTCCACCGCGTCCACGCCCATCGACTGGCCCGTGATCGAATCCGGTTGCGGCGCAATCCTGCTGGCCACGCTCTTCGCTGCCGCGGCCAATTATCTGTATAGCTGGTCCTTCTCGACGGTCTTCACCTGGACGCTCTCGCCGCTGCTCTTCCTCGCGTACCTGCTGATCCTGTGCCACAACAAGGATTGGGGCGTGCAGCCCATCGGCACCGACGCGCAGCCGCAGCTCTACGCCGCGATTGTGCTGTGCCTGCTCGGGCTGGCGCTGCTCGCGGCCGTAGCCATCGCGGCTTCGACGCGCTTGGGGCCGTCGCTGACCCTGGCCCTGTGCATGGGCGTGTTCGTGCTGGGCCTGAGCAGTGACTACCTGTTCGGGCGCTACGCCGAAACCAGTTTGCTGTGCCGCTTCTTGCACGCTGTCGTCCCCAACCTGCAATACTTCTCGCTCAGCGACGCGCTCACACAGGACGCGCCAATTTCCGCCAACTATGTCCTGCATGCCGCGGGCTATGGACTGCTGTACATCCTGGCCTTGCTGGGCGCCGCCGTGGCACTCTTCCAAACGCGCGAAGTCGGTTAGTCGCCCGCCGCAAACGCCTCTCGAGGTGCGCCGTAGCCCGGCGCCGGCGCATCCGGAAGCTTCTCCAGGTCCTCGCCTTCCCGCACCAGCCGCGCCGAATTGAAGATCACGAAAATCGAGCCCGCTGCGTGTAGGAATGCCGCCACAACCGGCGGGATGTTCTGCCAGATCGTCAGCGGCAAAAGTCCGCCGATGAAGATCGCGCCAAAGAGCAGGTTCTGCCGCACCACCGTGTTGAGGCGCTGCGAGAGCCGGATCAGGAACGGGATGCGGTTCAGGTTGTCGTTCATCAGCGCGATACTGGCCGAATGAATCGCGACGTCCGAACCCGCCGCGCCCATCGCAATCGAAATATGCCCCGCCGCCAGCGCTGGGGCGTCGTTCACGCCGTCGCCGATCACCGCCACTGTGTGGCCGTTGGCCTTGAGTTCGTCGACCAGTTCCAGCTTCTGCCCGGGCAGCACTTCTGCGCGCAGGTCGGTGCAGCGCATCTCGGCGGCCACGCGCTTGGCCACGCTCAAGCGGTCGCCCGTGACCATCACCAATCGTCGCAGGCCCAGGGCGCGCAGATCGTCCAGCGCTTTGCCCGCTTCGGGCCGCGTCTTGTCTTCCAGGCCGATCCAGCCCAGCGCTTTGCCCGCGCGCGTAACGTAAAGCTGGCTCAAGCCCTCGGAGTTGCTCGTGTCTAGCCCCGAGACGTCGATGCCTTTTTCGCTAAGCCACGTCGCGCGCCCGACCAGAAGTTCCTGGCCGTCGATCTTCGCCCGCACGCCACGGCCTGCGATCTCTTCGAAGTCCACTGCAGTCACCGGCGTCAGACGCGCCTTCTCGGCAATCTCCGCGACCGCCCGCGCGACCGGATGCCGCGAGCCCGCTTCCGCAGAAGCCGCCGCGCTCAACAACTACGCCGGGTCGACGCCCGGGGCCGGCGCGAGTCGCGTGACCGAGAGCTTGCCCGTGGTCAGCGTGCCGGTTTTGTCGAAGACAATCGCCGTCAGCATGCGCGCGGATTCCAGGTCCGTAACTTTCTTGACCAGAATCCCCAGGCGCGCCGCGGCGGAGAGCGCCGCAACCATCGCCGTCGGCGTCGCCAGCACGATCGCGCACGGGCAGGCCAGTACCAGGATGGAGATCGCCGTGTTCAGGTTGTCGGTAAAAAAGAGCACGATCCCCGCCAGCATCAGGATCGTCGGCGTGTACCAGCGCGCGTAGCGGTCAATCATGCGTTCGATCGGCGTGCGCGAACGTTCGGCTTTCAGAATCAGTTCCTGCACCTTGCCCAGCGTGGTGTCGGCGCCGGCCTTGGTGATCTCGATTTCGAGCACCCCGGTCAGATTGATCGTGCCGCCGAAGACTTCTTCCCCGCTGTTCTTATCGACGGGCAGCGATTCGCCCGTGATCGCGGCCTGATTGACGGTCGAAAACCCGGAGCGCACGACGCCGTCGCCGGGAATATTGTCGCCCGCGCGCACGCGCACTTTGTCGCCGGGCTTGAGGTCCTTGGCTTCGACTTCGACTTCCTTCCCATCCACGATTTTCGTGGCGCGCGTGGGCGTGATGCGGATCAGTGATTCAATGCTCGCCCGCGCACCCAGCGCCGTGCGGTGTTCGATCAGCGATGAAATCAGCAGGAAGAATGCAATCGCGCCCGCGGCCTGGTATCCAGAGGCGTGGTTCTCGCCGCCCGCCGCCGCGCCTTGTGCGAAGCTGGCCAGAAACGCCAGCGCCACCAGCTCGTCCATGTGCGAATGACCGTGCAGCAGTTCGCGCGCGGCGTTCAAAACCAGCGGCACGCCCAGCACCAGCGCGCCCACGAAGGCCAGCACGTCCGTGTAAAAAGGATTCTCGGGAAAGAGCCAGCCGGCGATCAGCGAATTGATCAGCAGCACGCCACCCAGAAGTGTGGCGACGATCTGACGGCTCAACGTGCCGCCGTTCCCTTCGACCATTTCGTGGACGTGATTATGCGCCATTCGGGCCTCGTATAAGGTACGTATAGGCAGCCGTTATTGTTCGGACGAAAGGCGATGATAATCGGCGAAATACTTCGCGGCAAGCTTAGGCAGGAAAAGGAATTATGGATTTCGTAGGTTATGCAAATGAAAGCGCCTGCCACGCAGGGCAGGCGCTTTAAAAGTCACACAAAAATTACGTTTTTGCAGCTTACTTCTTCTTCGCTTCGGCCAAATCCTTGCGGACCTGCCATGCGATCTTCTGCTTCGGCGCCTTCGTGATCAGGCCGGCCTTGATTACCGCGGTGGTCACCCACAGGCGGCGCACAGTCCCGTCCTTCTCGATCACCTTCACGCGTTGCAGATTGGGCCGGAACCAGCGCTTCGTCTTGCCGACGATCTTGACGCCGACGCCGCCCTTGGCCTTCGCCAAACCCTTGCGCTTGTAGCGTACGCCGCGGATTGGCTTTTTGCCGCTGACCTGACAGTAGCTCGACATGTCTTGCTCCTCTTACCGGCTTTGAGGCCACGCAATTTTACGCGCCGAAAGCCGCTGCTTAAAAATGCGCCCTGAAGGATTTGAACCTTCGACCCGCTGATTAAGAGTCAGCTGCTCTACCAACTGAGCTAAGGGCGCGAATCTCGGGTGACGGGCACCAACATCCACATCGCCGGAGGGAGGGCAGAAGATACAGAACCCGCACCCGCCGGTCAAGCACAAGCATTAACCTTTGTTGGCTTTACAAGCTGCGCATCACCAGGCCCGAAAGCAGCTTGGGGTAGAAGAAGGTCGACTTGTGCGGCATCTTCTCGCCGTGCTCGGCCACCGCGCGCACCTGCTCGATCCGCGTCGGACGCATCACGAAACCCAGCGGGAATTCGCTCTTCTTGCCCACGCGTTCGAAGACTTCGCGGTGGTCCTTCGTGTACACGACCGGTTCCTTGTTCGGGCCTTTGTGGTGCCCGTTCAAGCCCAGGATGTTCTTCAGCAAAAGCTGGTGCAGCACGGCCACGTCCAGGTCGCGCCAATCCTGGCTCTTGTCGCAAGCCTTGGCCATCGCGTCCGCCGCGCCGGGCTTGACCGTCAGAATGTGCTTCGCACCGCCGGCCGCCACGAGCCCGAATTCGATCGGACCTTCGCGCGTCTCCGCCAGCACCGCGATCTCCGTATCCGTCGCGTTGCGCGTGGTGAAGTGTTCGCCGGCCTTGGTCAGGAACGCCTGAGCGCTCACGTTGTTCGCTTCGGCGACCATGCGGTGTGTGGGCAGAATCAAGAGCCCCGGATCGTTCATCGGCACGCACATCATCAGTACGTAATTGAAGGCGCGGTCGCCCTTAATGTTGGGTGTCGAGTCGTTCAACATGCGCTCTTCGCGGTACAGGCACGCGGTCTCGTAGCGATGGTGCCCATCGGCGATGAAGACCTTGCGCGGGCCGGCCAGTTCCGCGAGTTTCTTGCAGAACGCCGCGTCGGTGACCACCCAGAGCTTGTTGACGATCCCCGACTCTTCCTTGATCTCCGCGTCCGGGGCCTTTTTCTCGATGGCCGCGGCGAGATGCTGTTCGATGCTGTGATCCTGGTCCGGCACGAGGCCGAAGACCGGCGAAAAATTCGCGCGGCAGGCCTGCATCAGGCGCAGGCGGTCGGCCTTGTGCGACGCGAAGGTCTCTTCATGCGGATAGACGCTCCCCGTGCCAAACGGCTCGAGCTTCAAGGCCGTCAGCACGCCGCGGCGCGTGTAACTGCGCGACTGCCCGTCGCTGCCCAGCACCTGATAAGTCTGCTCGTAAATGTAGAAGGCGGGATGCACGTCTTCGGCGATCGCACCTTCCTGACGCCAGGCTTCGAGGTGCTTATGCGCGCGCGTGTAGCGGTTATCGGTCGGGCTGTCGCCATCGAACTGCCGTCCGAGAATCAGACGCACACAGTTGTAAGGGTGGCGCTTGTACAAAACGTCTTGGTCTTCAAGCGAGATGACATCGTAAGGCGGCGCGACGACCGCAGAGAGCGGGCCGTTGAGGCGCGCCGGATTGTAACGCATCGCACGAAAAGGAATGATGTTCGCCACGTTGAAGAGCCCCTAATATTCCCGTTGCACATGTGCAATATAGGCCCTCAGCCAATCAGGTCAATAGGTTACATGATCGAATTTTTTGAATGAGCAGTCGATTAAGGTTCTGCTGCATTTTGAACGCTGGCCCGAACACTTCCTTATATAAGCAATTCACTGAACAGCGTTTACCGGGATGTAAGCCCCCTTAAGCTCCATTCCGGCAAACGCCGGCCGCAGGTCCTGCATTCAGATTTATTTTTTCGGCTGCGGATCCTGGCCCATCCACAAGTTGCGCGAGACCAACTCCGTCTTTCCGCAGGCCTTCAAATAAAGGAAGAACTGCATGCGGTAAGCGGCCATGAACTTGAGATTCCAGCTCACCAGCGCGACGCCCAGTTTCATCGTCAGCCCGTTCGGCAGCGTAACGCCCTTGTTGGTCAGGTCCGCTTCCGGAATCTCAGCGACCAGGCGTTCCATGCGCGCCACTTCACCGTCCAGCGCCGCGACGAAATCCTTGCGCACCGCTTCCTTTAGCACCGCGACGTCGTCGCCGAACGTCTGCCAGTCGCCGCGAATCACGCGTTGCGTGATCAGCCCGAAGTTCGCCGGCAGGTACTCGAGTAATTCGCCCAGCGAGCGCTGGTTCGGCGTGGGCCGGTAGTCGAGGCGGTCCTTGGGCAGCTTGGTGTACAGGTGCTTGAGGATGTTGGCTTCCATGCGCACCGATTCGATGAAATCCTGGCGTGAGAACATGTTCAAGTGCTCCTTTGGCGGTTCATTCAATCTATGACGCGCGTGGCGCGCGCTTTCCTTGGAAAAAACAAAGCCTGGGCACAATCAATGCCCAGGCTTTGTGTAATGTTTGTGCGAACAGGATTAGAAGCTCTTCGAGACTTCCGCCCAGTTCACGACGCTCCAGATTTCCTTGAGGTAATCCGCGCGGCGGTTCTGGTACTTCAGGTAGTAGGCATGTTCCCAAACGTCGATGCCGAACAGCGGCGTCTTGCCTTCCATGATCGGGCTGTCCTGGTTCAGCGTGGCGTAGACTTCCAGCTTGCCGCCGTTGCTGACCAGCCACGACCAGCCGCTGCCAAAGCGCTTGAGGCCCGCGTCGGCCATCTTTTCCTTAAGGCCGGCGAATCCGCCGAACGTGCTCTTGATCGCGTCGCCCAGCTTGCCTGTCGGCTCCGCGCCGTTCCCGCCCAGCGTCTTCCAGAAGAGCGAGTGGTTGGCATGGCCGCCGCCGTTGTTGATCACCGCCTGGCGGATCGCATCGGGGACTTCCTTGATGCCCTTCAGCAGCTCTTCGACGGACTTGCTCGCGAGCGCGGGCTGGTCCTTGAGCGCGTTGTTCAGGTTGTCCACGTAGGCCTTGTGGTGCTTGCCGTGGTGGATTTCCATAGTGAGCTTATCGATCGCCGGCTCGTTTTTGTCAGCCGGGTACGGGAGTGCAGGCAATTCGTACGGCATGGGACTTCCCTCCTCTTATTGTCAAACAGTGCCCTGAAATGTTACTGAAAACACGCTACACACACCTTTTTATGAACCTGTGCAGACCTAAAGCAACTTCCTTTTCCTTCAATTGCCAAGTTCCTTGTCTTTTTGGCGCTCTCAACTGTATACCCCTATTAGGAAGCCCTCCATGAGCGAAGCCACTCCCCGCCCCGCCCCCACGGTGCCTGCCGCGGCCCCCAAGCCCACGGCGGAACCCAAGCCCGAACGGCGTTACAGTGTGTACATTATTCTGGTCCTGATGCCGCTGCTCGCGGGCGGCTTCTTCTCGCTCAATTTCTACCTCGGCCGCCCCGACCGCATCGCCGAAGGCAAGCGCCGCGACAAAATGATCTTCATCGCGGACCAGTTGCGCCGCTTTGAATCCGAACACGGCGCACTGCCCAATACGCTTCAGGAACTCGTCCCCACCTACGTGCTGCAGGAAGACCTCGAAGACTCCGAGGGCCCGCTGTACTTCTACAGCGCCAAGGAACGCGGCATCGCCGAACAGCGCGGCGGGCTGATCCACGGCCTCTTCACGTACCGCATGCAGCCGGTGGAAATGCAGATCTCCGAACCGGATGAAAGCTCGCTCAAGCGCCCCGCGATGTTCGACGCGCCAAAGCCCATGGACAACGCGCCATCCGTCTCGACGCCGCCGGTCGACACGCATTCGCATTCCAATCCCGGCCCCACGCCCGCTTCCAATGATCCACCGCCCGTCCCGGCCACGGTGATCAACTTCCGCCCCATGCCCGCGCCCACCCTGCCCGATCCGCCCGCCGGCGCGCTGGTCTTCGAAGCCGAACACTTCACCGACACCAATTACGGCTGGGAAGCCCACGCCGATCCGACCGTCTCCGGCGGAGCGTACCTGCATTGCAAGGAAGGCATTGCCAACGGCCCCGCGCAGAAGAATTACCACGTCGGCAATTTCTACGAAGTCAAAGGCACCCGCGAATTCACCACGCTCAAGTACCGCTTCCACATCGACAAGCCCGGCAGGTACTATTGCTACGCGCGCATGTGGACCACCGACACGCACTGTTCGAACGATCTCATCGCGACCTGGGACAACGACAGTGCCGAAGGCGGGACCATCGACAACCGCGAACCCTTCCAGTGGCTCTGGACGCCCATCGACGGCGCCGAAAAGACGTTCACCGCCGGCGACCACTACCTGCACATCTTCATCCATGAAGACGGCATCCAGCTCGACCAGTTCATCTTCAGCCCCAAACAAATCAGCGGGCATGGCGCCTATAAGGCCAACTTCAATCCGGCGCGCGGCACGGCTTGGGAAAAGGAAGCCGGCCCGGCGCTGCACGTCTCCTTCGACACCGCGCGCGCAATTATTTCGCCGGCGCAGACCCCCGATGTTCGAGTCGTGCTGCGCCGCCTGCGCCTGCAGGAAGGCGCCGCACGACTGAAAGTCGACCTGCGCCACGCCGGCGCAAACGGTGGCGACTTCCCCGTCATGGACGCGCCATTCGAACTGTCCAAGCTCAACGAACTCAACTTCGTGGGCCTCGACTTCAAGCAACTCCCTCTCGACAAGCTTCCGCGCCGCGAATACGAACTCGTCGCACGCGTCGAACTCAACGGCCAGGAAATGGCCCACGCCAGCGTCGTCCTGATGAAGCCTTACACCTGGGAAACCTACGGCCCCGGCAAAGTCATGTTCCCCAACGAGGCCCCCGGTCCGCTCGACGTCGACGCCGAACCCAAAGCCGACGACCCGCGCAAGTGGGCGCCCTTCGATGAAAAGTGCTACGAATGGTTCGGCGTGCTCGACTTCGGACTGCTCTACGACAGCAACAGCAAGCATGGCCGCACGAATTCGACCGTCTATTGCCGCACGCGCATCTTCGTGCCCAAGGAGGGGACTTACCGCTTCAACGTCATGTCCGACGATCAGATGATCCTGTGGATGGACGGCGAAGAGATTTACCGCATCAACGATATTCTCCCTGTCACGCGTTCGGGGCGCTTCTTCACGCGTGAATTGAAAGCGGGCCCGCACCACCTGCGCATGCGCATCAACCAGCGCGAAGGACCGTGGCAGGCCTACCTGCGCGTGCGCACGGAAGACGACGACCTGTCCGACGTCCGCGGCCTGGAAATCGAACCCGGCAAGTAGCTCGCATGCGTGCGCCGCGCCGTTCGAATCGGCCCCAACTTTTTCTGCAAAAATGTGCACCTATGTGCATTGTACCACGACTCGGGAACCTCTGGTCAGATGGCAGCGCTACATCGGGTGCTGCCCACACGCTTGTGTAAGTAATTATGCACCATGAATCGACCCACAGGCCCGAAAATGGGCGGTACATTCCTTCAAGTTCAAATTTTGACATGGCTTGCGTGCGCGTGAAATTCTTAAAAAAGCTGCACATTCGGCCTGTTTTGCATTGAATTATATGAATGGCGATGGTTTCGGTGCGATGCGGCCCACAATCCAAGCGGCACTCCTTGAACATCCTTGCGCGCGGACAGGCATTCCGCGAATACGATAAGCCCCTATATATATAGTGCTGCAAAGACGGGTTTTGAAACAAAATAGTTCAAACTATCTTCTAAGCCATTCATCTGTGTGGATTTAAAATCTCACATTCTTTGGGATTTACAGCCTCGCCGGTGGTCCGTTTTCATCCGGACCCATTCTCCAAGTCCCGCGCTATGCTTCTTACGTAAGGAGGAGTTCCCATGCCTATCCGCACCCAACGTTTGGGCTATGCCCTGGCCTTCGCGCTTTCCGCTCTCGTTTCGTTCCGCGGCTTCGCCGAAGAAGAATCGCCGCTGAAAAAGGCTAAAAAGGATATCGGTTTGCTTGTGCCGTTGAACCTGCAGGACGGTCGCCTACACCTCAATACAGAGGCTTGGAATTTGGTTTCAAGAACCGCCGAAGAAGACTCGCATAAGTACTCCAGTATGTATTGCGTCGATTTTACGGAAGTCATTCTGTTCAATCGAATCTTATTTAGCTGCCAGCATTCCAGTTACAGTGGGGGGTCTATTGAATACAGCGTCTCGCGCGAAGGCGAAAACTTAAGCGGCACCATCTCCTTTCTCGATAAGGTTAGGAAGGTCGAATTAAAAGAAGGGATGGCGCGCGAATTCTCACTTGCGGCCGACCCAGACGGTCAATTAACCCTCAAAATATTTAGCGGCACCGCCGCCCATGCGGCACTCCTGGTTCAAACGCCAAAGGATGGAATCCGTCTAATGATCGTGCGTGGTTACAATCCATTGGTTCTGTTTTTAAGAGCGAAATCCTTTGACGACCTCCTCAAGCAAGCCCCCGACCAGATCCAACTCGGCTTCATCCGCCCGCTCGCCGAAATCGGGATCCAGATGCCGCCCTCCCCTAACCTCCCCGCAGTCATGGCGCGCGCGACCTCCGGCTACAGCGACCCGCCCTTCGAAATCGCCCGCCAAGTCGCCCCCGCGATCCGCCAGCTTTCTCTCGATGACGCCGACGCGCGCGACGCCGCGACACTCGACCTGATCAAACTCTTTCCGCTCGCGGTGAAACAGATCACCGACGCCGCCGCGTCCACGCCAGACCGCGAGACCGAGCTGCGCCTGCGCCGCGTCATCGCCGCGCATCCCGGCATCGCAAAATTCAAGGAATACGTGGAAGCCGAAAAGCTCCAGGAAAACAAGGCCTACCTGCTCGACCTGTTCACCAACGTGAAATTTTTCAAAGAGAGCGCCCGCCAGCGCCTGATCGCGGTTTACGGCCACGACTACGGCAACGACCCCGCCAACTGGCCGCGCCCGTGAAATTCGCATGGCGCTTTTACGAAAATTCGCGCGCACGGCTTTTTGGAGGTATCATTACGTTGCCTGGAGCCGCGCATGAAAAACCCCATGTTCGCGTTTGTGCTCAGCTTTCTGCTGCCTGGAGCGGGCTTGGCCTACCTGGGTAAATGGACTTGGGCCGGGATCAATTTTGGTGGCGTGGTGCTATTGGCCGCGCTTGCCGCATTTCTGCTGCCAGATGAATTTTTTGAACATTATAGCCGCTACATCGGCCTGGGCTGGTCGGTCGGCTCCGGGAGCGTCGCCAAAATCATGGCGGAGCAGTACAACAAAACGCTGAGTGTCGCCCCAGCGCCCGAAATGCGCGACGCTGCTGCCGAAAATTTACTGGGCACCGAAGACGCCACTGATCCCAATGCTCCCGTTCGCCGCTATATCAGCGATGACATCGAAGATTAATCCGCGCAAGGCTCTGTCTGAAAACGGACCAAGTGCGGATGCGCCGCGCCGGTCAAGCTGGGCGAAGAAGGCGAGCGCGGCGTATCCCAGAGGCAGTACGGTAAGCGAGCCTGATGAAGCCCAGCGCAGGCCGCCGCAAGCAGACGCATTTAGGACTGTTTTCAGACAGAGCCTAGTCGTCGGCGTCTTCGTCGATGGGTTCGGCGGTTTCCATGTGCTCCGCGGCGTCGATGGGTTCCGCGGTCTCCATGTGTGCGGTGCTTGGATCGGAATGGGCGGCGCTTTTTTTCGCGTCGAGTTGGGCGCTGTTTTCGCGCTGCAACATCATGGGCAGGCCTTCCACGCCCGCCGCGAGCGCGGCCTTCTTGCGCCAACTGCGCAGCCAGCCGCGGCAAAGGGTGTTCGAACAGACTGCGAAGAAGGAAAGGAACATCATCCGGTAGATCCAGCCGCGCGTGACCTTCACACGCTTTTCCGGATCCAACCAGCCCGGCGACTGCGCCAGCTTGGCCAGCGTCGCCAGCCCCATCAACGCGGGCCACAGCGTCGCCAGGCGCAGGCGCACTTCGAGGCGCGGGATCGCGAGAATATATTTTTCCGCTTCGTCGAAGTGCGTCAGCCCGACCGCGATCAGCGCGCACAACGCCGGGCGCGCTTTTTCGCTCTGCGACGCGCTGAACAAACCTTGCGGGCGCAGCGCATACTCGAGCAACACTTCTTCCGGCAAATAACAGCGCCCGATGCGCAGATCCTTGGGCACGTCGCGCAAAATGTTCGTGAACTGCAGCGCCTTGCCAAAACGCACGCCGGTCTGCGACATCTGTTCCACGTTCCAGTGCTTGAACGCGGGGCGGTGCGCGCAGGTGATCTCCGTCCAGAATTCGCCGACGCAGCCTGCGACGAGGTACGTGTAGCGGTCGAGTTCCGCGGGGGTCTTCAAGGCCGCCAGCTTGCCCGAGTCTTCCTTTGGGAAGGTGGCCAGGTCCACTTCCATCCCGCGCGTCAGCGTCACGACCACTTTGCGAATCTTCGCGCGGTCGGCGTCGGGTTGTTCGGCCAGCAACGCGAAAATCCGCGGCAGCGCTTCGAGCAAAACTTCTTCGGCGGGCAGCGTCTGGCCTTTGCGCAAACCGGCGGTGAGTTCCTTCAGAATTTCCGGATCGGCGGGGCCTTCAACCTGGCGCCGGAAGGCGAGCAGTTTGCGCAGGCGTTCGGCCGGGTCGAGCGCTTTGGTGTCGGCGATCGTGTCGGCGGCGCGCGCGAGCAGATACGCCAGGCCCACGGGCTCCTTCAAGCCCGCGGGGAGCACGCGCAAGGTCAGGTAAAACGCACGCGAGACGCCTTTGAGGATTTCGCCCAACAGGCGCTGGCGCTCACGCAAGTCCATTTGAGGAAGTGCCGCCGGGGGGCTTGCCGGCGCGGGTGCGTCCGGATTCAATGCAGAAGCCGTCATGCGCGCATTTTCGCGAAGCGCGCGCGATTTTCCAGCGAGAGGAATGCGTTACTTCGTGGCCTGCGGGCTGCCCATTTTGTTGAGGATCGAGTGGTTCTTGTAGACTTCGGCCAATTCCTTGCGCGTGAACGCGCCCACTTTTTCATTCAACCAGTTGAGCCAGACCGAACCATTCGAGCCCAGGTCCTTGCCGCTGATAATTTTCAGCGCTTCTGCCATCGGCGAGCCCACGCCTTCGGCCACGCCCTGCACTTCGCCTTGCGGCAGGAACACCGGCATCTTGCTGCCGCCCGGGCCGACGGGCAGGTCCATGCGCTGGATGGCCTGCGGATGGTCCGGCACGTTGGCTGTGACTTGCGGCGCGGGAATCGCGCTGGCCAGGGCCGCGAACGCACGGTCGTCGTTGAGTTCGCGAAGCGCGCGCGCCGCGGCGTAGCGCGAAGCAGCGTCGTCGCTGGCCGCGAACTTGAGCATGTATTCCATCGAGCGGTCGTCCTTCAGCGCGTGGATCGCTGCGATCGCTTCGCGGCGCACTTCAAAGTCCGGGTCCTTCATCGCCGACCAGCCCACCGTGATCGCGCCCTGGTTGTCGAGCGGCCCGAGTTCCGCCAGCGCGCGCAAGGCCCCGATGCGCATTTCCACCGAGACCTTGTTTTTAGGATTGAGCGTACCCAGGAGCACCGGAACCGCGCGCAGGCCCAACTTCTTGGCCAGCTCGATGGCGTCCTTGCGCACGAACTTGCTGGGGCTCGCGAGGCCTTCGAGGTCCTTGTAAATCTTCTGGTCTTCGTGGGCCATTTCGGCGGCGTTGGGTTCGGGGACGCCCGGCCCGGCCTTCGGTTCAGCCTGCTTGGGCGCGCGTTTGACTTCCGCGATGCGCACCTTCGCGATCCCGCGTTCTTCGCCGCCGCCGACATCCATGAAGATCGCGCTTTCGTCTTCGCGCACGATCTTACCTTCGACCGTACGCCCGTCTTTCAACACAACGACATCGTGGGTTTCGGCGGCCTGCGCGGAATTCACCGCGAGCGCCAGAGCCAAGAGCAACGGGGAGAGCCAGCTTTTCATATTCTGCTCCTTCTACTTCGGCTTGGCCGGGACGGTCTTCATCAAGCCCTGATATTTTTTGCGCGCCGCCTGCACTTCGGCTTCGCCGGGAAAACGCGCGTACGCCTGGCGCTCGATGACATCCCACGCTTCATCGTAACGCTTGTTGGCCCATAAAGCATCCGCGAGCGCCAGCAAAAGCTTGGCGTTCTTGCCCGCCGCGCGCACCTCGCCCGCGCGCGCTTCGTCGAGCGCTTCCTTGGGGTCCTGCAATTCCTCGAGCAGCATGCGCACCAGAAACGCGCGCAGGTCGTACTGGTCGGGCTCCTGCTTGAGGAAGGCGCGGTAGGCGTCGAGCGCGTCGCGCAGTTTGTTCGCCGCGCGCAGCGCATCGCCGAGCCCCTTCCACGCTTCCGACTGCGCGGGGTACTGGTCGAGCAGCGCTTTGAAGCCTTCGGCGGCCTGCGCCGCCTGTCCGCTGCGCAGCGCGCATTCGGCACGCAGTTGCAGCGCGGTCAGATATTCCGGCGTGCCCTTCGCGAGGCCCGGCAACGCCTTGGCCGCATCGTCGGCAGCTTCGGAAAATATGCCCAGCTTGGCCCGCGCACGCGCACGCGCCAAAAAGACTTCGGCTGAAGCTCCACCCTGCAGGATGACCGCATTAAGCAGCTCGGAGGCTTCCGCGAACTTGCCTTTCTCGAGCCAGGCCAGCGCAAGCAGCACCTTGATCTCGGGTGCGGGCCGTTCAACTTGCGCAAGCGCCTGCAGGTCGGGCAGCGCATCGTCGGTGCGGCCCAGCTTCATTAACATGCGTGCGCGTCCGGCCAGGGCCTGGGTGAATTCCGGATTGAGACGCAGCGCGCTCTCGAACGCCGAAAGCGCGTCGGCATGCTCGCCCAACTGCTCTTCGACGCGGCCGTACTGCTCCTGCAAAAATGCGTTGCTGGATTCCAGGTCGCGTGCGGCAAGCAGATGCTTCTGCGCCAGCGGCAGGTTGCGCAGGCCAGACGCGGGCAATTCAAGCCCGCCATACAGCGCGCCAACGACGTAATGCGCTTCCCAGAGCCATTCGCCGCTGTGCAGCGCGTCGAGCGCCTGGGCCAGAGCTTTGCGCGCGGCGGCGTTGACCTGCGCGGGGTCCTTCTCTTCGCGGCCGCGCATGAGTTCCAGGTACGCCGTGCCAAGCTGGCTGTAGGGATTGCCCGGGTGGGCATGCGAGGCCTGCTCGTAATATTCATGCGCCTTCTGCGGGTCGTTGAGGTAACGCCACGAAAGATCCGCGCAGCGCAAGAGTGCGCGGGGGTCGCCGATTTGATTGGCGCGCAAAGCCGCTTCGTTGGCCGAGCGATACGCCGCGATCGCCTGCTGCGCGCCTTCGGGCGTGCCGAGGTGCTCGCACGCGTCGCCTTTGTCCGCGAAGGCCAAGGCCGCGACAGGCGAATGCGGATCGGTCGCGATCACGTTGTCCAATTTTCGAATGGCGGCCTGATACTGGTGGCGTTTGAGCAAATCCAGTGCGTCGACGTACTCCGGCACCATCGCCTTGAGCCGGTTGGCTTCGGCCACGCGTTGGTTGGATTCCGCCTGCTGCGCCTTCCAGGCCGCTTCGGCGTTGTGCATGGCGTCGTTGCGGTCGCTGACAGCCTTGGCGCGCTCGCGGGCTTCAGCCAGCGCGGTCTCACTCGCGTCTTTTTCCTTACGCGTGGATTCCTCGGCCTGCCGCGCGCTCTGGTTAACGAAATACAGCGCGATGGCCGTGCCGGAACTGAGCAGAATCAGCGCCGCGGAGAGCACGCCGATGATCTTGCCGTGTCGGCGCAACACGCGCGCGAATTTATCGAAGAGCGTATCGCGCTTGGCGTATAGCGGGCGGTCTTCCAGGTACGCGCGGACATCGTGGTACAGCAGCACCGCGCTCATGTAGCGCTGTTCGGGCTTGAGCGCGAGCGCCTTCAGGCAAATCGCGCGCAAGCGCTTGGGGATCGCGCGCCGAAAGCCGCCCTTGCGCGGGAACTCGGGCGTCTTCGAGACCACCTTATGCAGCAGCGCATGCGTGTCCTTGTCGATGTGCGGCGGACGGTAGGTGAGGATCTCGAAGAGCATCGCGCCCAGGCTGTACACATCGCTGCGCGGCGAGAGGGCTTCGGTATCGCCCATGGCCTGCTCGGGCGACATGTATTCCGGCGTGCCCGCGACCACGCCCGGCTTGCTTTCGGGCAATGTTCCGCCGACGGTGTGCACGTTTTCGAGTTTGGGCATACCCGGACGCTGCTTGGCATCGGCAAACCGCTTGGCCAGGCCCCAGTCCATCAGCAGCACTTCGCCGTACTCGCCGACCATTACGTTCGACGGCTTCAGGTCGCGATGCAGCACGCCACGGGAGTGCGCGAACGCAACGGCCTGGCAGATCTCGATGAAGATTTCGAGCAGCCGCTCCAGGGTGAACTCGCGCATCGTGTCGAGGTCACCCTTGCGCAGATCGAAGAGCACCTGCGAGAGCGAGCGCCCGTGCACCAGCTTCATCACGAAGTACGGGCGGCCTTCCGGGTCCGCGCCGATTTCATGCACGGGCACGATGTTGGGGTGCTCGATCTGACCCGTAACCTGCGCTTCGTGGACGAAGCGCACCGTGTCTTCGCGGTGCGGATGCTTGCCACGGATCAGTTTGAGGGCGACCATGCGGTCGAGCGCCACGTGGCGCGCTTTGTAGACCACGCCCATGCCGCCACGCCCAAGGACTTCGAGCAACTCATAATTGTCCACGCGCCGCGGCAGGTGGCCGGCTTCAGGATCGGTGCTCGGAATACGATTGGAACCAGAGCCCGCGCGCGCGGCGGATTCAGAACCCGTGCGTGCCGCACCTTTGCCGTACGCAGGAATCACATCACCGGTATCGTCAGCGGTGCCACGATTTGCGGAAGAGCCCGGCACCTGAGCCTGTTCAGCCCGCGGCGCGAGCGGTTCGAAACATTTGGAGCAGAGCGCGGAAGACGCGGAGACGTCGGAATCCAGCGAGACGCTGGTCCCGCAGCGCGAGCATTGGACCGTCACGGTCATCGTGGCGCTCCCGCGAGCGGCCGGACTTGCTCCTTTAATAGGGGCAAGCACAGCCTCATTTTGAATACCCTTCGGCATCGCGGCCCGCCTCGAAATCCGCCTACAAGGCGCGAGGTGCAGCGCGAACCTTAGCTCAATTCTTAAGTGTAGACGGTATCAGGGGTAAGCGCAATAAAGGAGGGGCAATTCGCGTGTTTATGGAGGCTGCACAAGCATCCAAACAGACTTCAATACACGAGACCATCGCTGGGGTCGAAGGTGTTATGCTTCAGGCGCAGTGGAATCAGCGAAAAATGCAGCGTCGCATCGTAGCCGTCCAACTGGGTCAAGTTTTTCAGCACAACAGATTGGAATCCGAATGAGACAAAGCGCATGTCTTCTTCGAAGCACGCGATTCGCGCGCCTTCGCAATGCGTCTTTGTCAGAATGGTGAGCACGAGGCCCGCGTTTTTGCCCAGTCGGTCCGCCTTCATCGTGACCGGCAGGAGCAGGTTACGGGCGTCAATCTCCAAGGCGTCCAGTTCAATCAATTCCAGCGTGGCTTGCAGCGCTTGCGGGAACGCCGCGTCAAGACACGCGATTAGGTCATGCACCAGGCCGCTGGGGTCGAGTTTTAAGCGCAGGTTGCGCGCGCGATGTCGGATTTCCGGATCGGCACTGTGAACCGCGCGGCGCAGGGCGTCCACGGCATCGTCGCCCAATTTCAGCAGCGCCGCTTCGGCAGCATCGCGGGCATCGAAATCTTCCGCACCGAGTAGCGAGACCAGCCGCTCGGCCTCCGCGAGCGGCGACGGTGTCGGTTCCGCCGCGCTCGCGGTCTGGCATAGAATCATCAGGACAAAAAACAGACGGGGCATCAAGAATTTCACCTTTACATATTAGACCACATGCCGCGCCGGAGTCTTCATTTTTGTTTGGTTAAACTTTTTCCGCATCAAAAGCTTCACGCGCGCGTCAGCACGTTGCCGGACTTGCGCGCACCCACCGCCCCGCTAACACATGCACAACATAAGGAGCATCGTTTGGCGAGTATCCGCGACATAGCCAAGGCCGCCTCGGTCTCGATTGCGACGGTTTCGCGCGCGCTTTCGGGATCGCCGGAAGTTTCGGAGGAGCTGGCGAAGAAAGTTCGCGCAGCCGCGGCTTCGCTGAATTACCGGCCCGAGCGCGCCCGGCGCGGCAAGCGCCCGCGCACACAGCCTGGGCCCATGGGTTCAGCCGCGCCGCGAGCCGAACCCGCGCCGCGCGTTCCCGGCGGCGCCGCGATCCAGCTTTATGTGCCCGGCACGCGCGCCGCGGCATTGCACGACCGCAGCGTGGGCTACTTCGCCTACGTCTTCTCGGGGATGCTGAGGAAAGCCGAGGAAGCAGGGCTCTCCCTCAACCTGACGCCGTATCCGGTGGGCAAAATCGCCGAAGTGCTGCACGCGGAAAACCTGGAACGAATGCGCCGCGCCGGCGTGCTCGGCCTGCTGTTTCTGTTTTCGTCGCGCGACGAAGAAAAATTGCTGGCCGCGCAGCCACCGGATTTCCCCTGGATCGCGTTGAACCGTGCGGTGCCCAACGCGGGGCTGTCCGTGCGCATCGACGAACGTGCCGGCGCGAAACTGGGCGTCGAGCATTTGATCGAAGCGGGCCACACGCGCATCGCGGTGCTGGCGGGACCGGCTTCGTTCTCGTTTTTCGAAGAGCGCCTGGCGGGCGTGAAGGACGCGCTCAGTGCACACGGTCTGAACTTGCCCGCCGAGTTGCTGGTGCGCGCCGAACTTTCGCTCGAGGCCGGGCGTGTGGCCGCCCACAAGCTGCTAACGGCGAGCCCGCGGCCCACCGCGCTTTTTGCCTGTGAAGAGGATTTCGCCGCCGCCGCGCTGGCCGAAGCGGAGCGCATGGCCCTGCGGATTCCCGAAGACCTCTCCCTGGTCGCGTTCAGCGACTTTGTATTGAGCGCCAAAAAAGGCGCGGGCGTGACGGCGGTCAGCACGCCGGCGTTCGAGCTGGGCTACATGGCCGTCGAGACGCTCTTGAACCAGCACCGTTTGAGCGCGCCGATGCGCGCGGAACTGGTGCTCGCACCGAAGCTGATCGTGCGGCACACCGTGGCCAAGCTCGCCGCGCGGAAATAACGCCGCGCGCTTAATCGAGAGTCCGCACGCATGGGCGACCTGCACCAACTCGGCCCCAAAGGCGAAGCGTATGCGCTGGAGCTGCTCCGCGCGCGCGGACACCAGCTCCTTCAACGCAACTTTCGCTGCAAAGAAGGTGAACTTGACATCATCACCTGGCAAGCCGGCACGCTGGTATTTGTGGAAGTGAAAGCCCGCGCGGACAAGACGCCATACAATCCCGCGGAAGCGGTCGGCATTGAGAAGCGCCGCAAGATTATCCGCACGGCGAAGTTTTATCTGGCGCGGCGTGCGGGCAAAGGCCCGGTGCCGCCGTGCCGCTTTGACGTGGTCTGGCTAACAGCCAAGGGTCCGGAAATCACCGGCGGCGGCGTGATTGAAGGCGCGTTTGGTGAAAGCGACTAAGTTGGCGGTACACGAATCGGTAATCGCCGAATAAATCAAGCTTTGGTTCGCCACACTGCGCCACGGTTACGAACAATCCCAGCCGAATAAAATCTGATCGCAGTGCAAACAAACGAATTTATAAAACGCGTTATGCCCTCTGGGCTGATAGCCCTTGAGCATATGATTCCAATCTTCTTCCTTCAGTTTGTGGCTCTCACGCCAAAGCTGCTTCGTGGTTTCCGTCGCCTTGGCCAGGTCTTGAGCCGACGCGTCGCCGAGAAAAGCGCATGCATCTCCACAATGCGCCAACCAGCGCTCCGACTGCCACGAAAAAAAGGCCGGCGTTCTAAGATGCACTTCATCGACAACGGCTTTGGGCAATTTGGCCTGCAGCAGGAATTGGTCGTCGGCAAAAGATGCGCCCATTTTTTTAGCCGCGGAGCCATCCTTGATGCACCATGGACACAGGGCTTCCTGGAGTTCCTCTTCGCCGTACACCGGGCCTACGTAAATGTGGCCGCGAGACTTGCCGCAGCATAAGCATTCCTCAGAACTGGCCTCGAACATGCCCGTTCGAACCGGGTCAGGATGATAGCGGAATTGAGGCAGATTGGTGGGCATCAGGTTGGCGCCTTGGGTTAAAGGTGAAGTGTTACGGAATTAAGACCAGGGTCGTCGCACTGTACGGCGGCATGGGGTAATCGAGCGAGCCGTCGGGCTTCGCGGAAAGTTCCGCGCCGGCGACGAGTTCAGCCTTCGCGTCGGTCAGCACGAAGGGCTTGGCCTTGGCAAATTTCGCGCCGCCTTTTAGGTGGATTTCGGCGGTCAGCGGCTTGTCGGTCTTGTTGAGCGCGACGAGCACCAGACGTTTCTTTTCATCCACGCTCGCAAAGAGCATCGCCTTGGCCGCGTCTCCGCCCGTCACACCCAAGCCCGTGTCGCCAAACTGCCCGCCTTGGCCATCGTAATTGCGGTAGAGCGCGTAGCCCGCATAAATAAATCGGGCGTCGGTCTTGCCGAGGTGCCACAGGCACGCCGCGAACAACCCTTCGCGTCCGAAGACGCCCAGCACATCAGCCTGCGCGATGCCGCCGGAAATATGCGCACCGCCGCCGTAATAATATTCGGTGATCGCAACCTTCGTGCCCGGGTAATTCTTCTCGACCTTTTCGCGAATGCGCGGCAGCAGACGGATCGCCTTTTTGCCGAGCACATCTTTGGCAATCCAGCTTTCTTCAACGTAGGTATCGTCCCAGAGCGAGCGCGGGGCCTGCAGGCGGCCTGCGACGATGCCCGGATTGGTGTCGTCTTCACAGATGCGTTTGCCGCCACCCTGGGCTTCGGGATACCAATGAATGTCGAGGACGTCGAGCAGGCGCTTGCCGGCCTTGGCTTCCGCAGCCTTCATTTCGGCGAGGAAGAATTCGAGGAAGTCGCGGTTCTTGCGGTCGGGCGCGTCCTGAAGCGTGGCGAAGCCCATCCAGCCGTAGTTGACTGGCCCGAAGACCAACGCCTTGGGCGCGACGGACTTCACGGCATCGGCATATTCAGCGTTGAGCTTGGCCAGCTCATCGTACTCCACCTTTTTAGGATGGATGCGCGCGTGCGTGCCCTGCCAGAGGTCGGGCTCGTTGTCCATGCAGTAGAAGATCTGGGCCTTGGGATCCTTGCGCGCGTTGGGAAATTGTTTTTCGAGCCAGTTGACGAATTCATCCTGGTAAACCTTGCCGTCGTTCAGGTCAGGTTTGTCGGCGAAGGGCGCGCCTTTTCTGGCTACCGATTCGACAAAGCGTTTGTGGATATAATCCGGCGTCTGGTTGACATCGCCCCCACCCTTCTTGTCCGCGGCGACATGTCCGATGATCGGGATCGTGACGAGGATCGAAACGCCCGCGCCGAGCGCTTCAGCGACCGGCTTGCGCATCACTTCGCCGGGGATTTCACCACCGCCTAGGAACGCGTCGTTCTGGTGCTGCCAGTCGGAGCCCGCGTTGGAGGCGTTGTTCTCCCAGTTGTACGCGGTCATACGGTTGCCGCCGCAGCGCCCGAGCGTCAGACCCTTGCATTTGCCTTTCCAATCGCCGCCGTTGATACCGTAAATAAAGGGCGAGATTGGAAAGGTCTTGGCGGTATCGATTTCGAATTTCAGCGTCTCGCCGGCTTCGCCGCTTTGCGCGGACGAAGCCGGGAGCACGAGACAGACACTGGCGAGCACGCCCAGAAAAATCCGACGCAAGCCCAGCGGCTTTTCCATCAGTGCGGGCATGGCGTGCTCCCTTTTGCCGGCGCTTTAGCCCAACAATTTCTTCAGATATTCATACGCGGTCTTGAGACGCACGTAGCTGGTCTGGTCTTCAACATGGCCTTCTTCGACGAGCCAGCCTTTGAAGCCGCGCGCCTTGAGCAGGTCGATCACTTCGCCCCAGTTCACGAAGCCCGCTTCCATGGCGCAGTTCGCGACCTTCCACGTCTGTGTGCCCTTGGCGTCGACGGGTCCCTTGACCCATTCGACGTTCTTGACGTGAATTTCAGCCAGGTACGCGTCGATGATGTTGAGCGAGAGCGGCATCGGTTCCCAGCCTTCGTGCGCCATGTTGGCGGGGTCGAAAAGCACGCCGACGTCGTCGGGTGAGAAGCCCTTAAGAAATGCGATCGTGCCCGACGGCCCGGGGAATGCGTTGCCCGCGTGCAGTTCCAGACACGGGCGCACACCGACCTTCTTCGCTTCGGCGACGAGTTCCTTGTACGAGCCGCGCGCACGTTCAATGTATGTGGCGTAGTCGAAGATTGCTTCCTGCGGCTTGGGGATGGTGCCGAGGCGCACGTTCTTGATGCCCGCTTTGCCGCAGGCCTGCGCCATCTTGACCGCGCGATCCATATCGGCGGCGCCGCAGTAGCTCGCCACGGAGGAGACTTCCAAGCCCAGGTCGGTGACCGGCTTAAGCGCGCCCTTGGGGTCGGCGAAGAAATCGGTTTCAGAAACGCCGCCCTTGTTGTTGCCCCACGGATTAAAGGGCTTGGATGGATCGAACGACGCGGAATTTGCCGGGACAATGCGCGGCTGCACGCCGTCGTAACCCAGCGCCTTGATCATTTTGCAGGCTTCGGGAAAGGTGTATTCCGGCGTAAACGTCGTAAAGGCACCCAGCTTCATGGATTCCTCCTCGGGTTACGCTCTGGTACGAAGCGAGGCTCCATGCGCCCGCCGCGCACAAAAGCGTGCTCTGAAATGGCTCGGGAAGTCTACGCCGAACGCGGACGCTTTCGAGCGGAAACGATTCCTCAATTATTAGGTTTCATTCCCAGGGTGGGCGTAACAACGTCGGGCCTTCCTGGCCCTTGCGGATGCGCTCGCGGTCTTCGCGCAGCTTCATCTGCGGGTCTTCGAGCGTATAGATGACTTCGCCCGTGCCATAGTAGCTGGTCCACTGCATCAGGCGCCCGTTCGGATCGACTAGCACCTTGCAGGGCAACATCGGCGAACCCACATTGACTACGGTGCAGGGCACGAGCGGCACGGCCTCATCGGGCTTTTCGTCTTCCGGCGGCGGCGGGAGGACTTCAGGGTATTCGGAGAAAAGCAGCACGCCGGCTTGGTTCTGGCGCACATGGTACAGCGGCAGCTTGGTGTAAAGCGTCGCGATGGGCGCTTTGGGGTCCTTGGGCGTGGGACAGGCCGGCAGGTGCAAAAGCAGCCCGGCCAGGTGTTCGACGCGGTGAAAGTCGATCACGTAGGTGCCCTGCGAGAGCACGCGTTCGTAGAGTTCGCTTTGCGTGCGGCTCTTGCGAACGCGTTCGTCGGTCGGCGCTTCATCTTCAATCGAGATCAGGCGCATGTAATCGAGCACCGTTTCCTTCGGCGCGGGCACCGGGGGTGTATCGACGGTGCGCGCGCCATCCACGTGGCGATTCAGGGTAAGCTTGAGGCCGCCATCCTTGAATGTGCCTGTGTAATCGAAGTAAGCCCGCGTCTCGACGGTTTCTTCACCGCGGAGGCGGTACTGGATCGGCACGAAATTCTCGTCGAAGCGCGTGAACGCCGTTTCGCGGCGCTTGCTGCTGCGCGTGTCGAGATCGGTGTGCGATTCGGCAATGTAGCCCGCCGGCCAGCTCGCGCCGGCAGGCTCCTTGGAGAATTTGACCGCGATGCGTCCCAGAAACTTCCCATCCGAGCCATTCATGCGGTAGGTCAGTGTCTTGTCGAGCGGATACGGGAAGGGCCGCGTCGGGGTCGCCGGCGGCGGGCGAATAACCAGCGTTTGGAGGCTTTCGAGTTCCCGCGGTTCGACCTGTTCGGTGATTTCCTGCTCGTTGTCGGCCAACCCCGTGTCCTGGCCCACGCGCCGGACCATGCGGCCGGACTGCAGATCAAACCACATCTGCTGCTTGGCCACGGAACCTTCCAGCGCCTGATTGGAGGAGACCGCCACGTCATAGCGCATGCACTGATGGTTGACGCCGCGCACCGCGATCATTTCGGTCACATCGGCCTTGGCCACGACAAAGGCAAAATTCATCGTCTGCGGCAAGAAGAAGCGCCCTTCCATGACCTTGCGCTTCTGGAGGCTCATGACGCTGTGCACGAATTCCATACCCAGCGGCAGGATGTGGGTCTGCGACGTGAAGCTGATTTCCTTGCTGGCTTCGGTCAGCTTGCCGCCGGTGTAAGTGTCGACCGAGACCCCGTCTTTGGTCAGGTGCCCAATCAGGCGCTGCGGTGTGCCGCCGTTGGAGACCGCCAAGTCAAAGGCGAGGATGTGACCATCGTCGGGACTGACGAACGCGCGCAGGGATTGCACCAGGCGGACTTCCACGCCCAGGTTGTTGACGCGCATTTCATTTTCCTGCTCCTGCAGCCAGACGGAATACGGGAGCTTGCGCCCGCGCTTGCGCAGGCCTTCGGCGACTTCTTCGAGGCCCGGGAGGCTGCGTACGTCCAGCTCGACCGGCTTGAAGGTCTTCTGCGCCATGAACGGAACGCCGTTACGGCGCGTCAGGTAGCAGGCTTCGACGGCGCGCGCGTCGACGGCTGGGTCCGTGGGCTTCTGCGCGGGATTTTCGTTCGGCTTTGTGGCTGGCTGTGAAGTCTGGTCGTTTTGTGGAGGCGTTGGGTCGGCCTGGGGCTGCTGGCACGGCGCGGCCACGTAAACCAGTCCAGCGATTAAAATAAGCATCGCACCAGCCGCAAGGGCCGGCAGGGGCACGCGGAAGGATCCGCTTTCAGCCGTCGGAGTCGACATTCGATGTGAAGAGCGCACGATATTTAAATGACGCGCGCCAAGCCTCTCTCGTTAGGTGTCCTTTTGGACTCTAACAAAGGCCAGTCGCTTTGCCAAGGGAGCGCGAAGATTTCATGGGCTAGAAAACAACGAAGCCCGGGGAGGTACCTTTCAGATACCTGCCCGGGCTTCGCCGGAACACCAAGAGATCTCGGTGGTTCAGTCAATTGGAGCCTGTTGCCAGCAGGCCCGTGGGTTTTTAACGTCGGGAGGGAACCTCGAGGGCGGAGTGCAGTTTGAGCCACACTACGCTGGGAACTGCGTGGTGAGTAACCAACGGGTTTGACTGAACCGAGTTTTCAAAGATCCGGGACGCTCAACCGTCCCTCTATCCACGCTTCCTAATAACAATCAGCGTGCCACTAATTGAATCGTCTGAAGCCACCGCACTATTTACCGAATTCACTGTACTTATGTGAATGTGAGTTTTCATGCCGACCTAACTTTGTCAGTCGCATAACTTGAGCGCACGGTGCGTGTTGCGCATGGCTACGCTTGCACGAGTGAGTGACATAATTAGGCGGTCCGCGTGTGGTAATTTTATGTCGTGCTGCACCTGTGCAAGCCCCTACGGAACTCCCTTTATGCAGCGTCCGTGTTGCGATTTCGGAGACGCGTGTTGAAGCCAATAATAAGGAAGGGTTCTGAAGTCGAAGTGGGCCCGTGCGTCATTGGACAACGAGGAGTGCATACGCATGAAAGCCCGCCCGCTGCAATGGCCGCAAAGCGTTGCCAATCCCACCGACTGGCAGAAAGTCCTGATGGGTTTCTGGCATTTCGGCCCGGATATCCACGCGTACAAGCAATTCCGCGCGGAAATCGCTGCGCGCGAGGAAAGCTGCCTGGAATGTTGGATGCTGACCGAACGCGAACGCCAAGCTCGCGACTTGATCGTGAAAATCGTCGCGGGAATTATGGACTGGCCCAACGCCCACTTTTTGCCAGACGACCCCATGGATATTTTATTGCAGCAGGAACCCCTGGACCTGAGTGCAGGGGAAACCCTCGTCCGGATCGAAGCGCAATTTCAAATCAGCCTGCCCGAGGACTGCCACAAGCTGCGCCTCGGGGAATTTGTAAGCTTGGTGGAAAAAATGTGCCCGGTGCTACCCGAACGCTCGCATCCGCTCGCACAATAAATACGACTACGTAAACGGCACCATCGAACCGAGCTGCGGGAAGGCGCGGAATTTTTTCACGCGCTTGAGACAGTTCTTCACCGAACGTGCTGCCGAGGCACCCGCATGCGGAACACCATGGCCTGGCAGGAGTACGTCCGGGATGCGCTTGTTCAGGTTCATCAGGCTTGTCTCGTAGTCGCGCAGGTTCGAGAGCCAGAGCGAATTGAGCCAGCCGATGTTGCCCCACGTCTTGCCCTGGTCGCCGATTGCACAGTCACCACTGAAATACACGTCGCAACCGTCAATGCGCCCGCGAAAACAGAACATGTCGAGCGTATGGCCGGGGAGGTACTCGGCGCGGAATTTCCATGGCGGGCAGGACAGCGCATCGCCTTCCTTAAAAGCGCTCAGGTTTTTAGGGACGCGGTATTTCGCGATCGCTTTCGGATCGGCAAGTCCCACGAGGCGGTAGTCTTTGTTGCGCAAGTAACGCAGGCCGATGTCCGAAATCCGCACGCGCGTCTTGGGGTATTTGGCTGTCCAGGTTTGCGCGCCATTCAGATGGTCCGAATGCGAATGGGTGATCCAGATTTCGCGGATGCGCTCCGGCGACGACCCCGCCAACCGAATGGCGCGTTCGAGTGGGCCATTGGTCGGCGACATACCCGCGTCGATCAACACATCGAACTTGGCGCCCTTGAGCAGAAACACGTTGCAACCGATTTCCCCGGTAAAGCTGGGCAGTTGCCCCCAGATCCCGCGTCCGATCCACCAGACCGGCCCGAAGACATTGCTCGGCGTGGGATGTGGCGCGCAATCGAAGCGCTTGGTTTTCATGAGTGGGGTGCCTTTTCAGTGCCTTGGAACTCAACACGGTTGCCGTCGGGATCGAAGGTGAAGAAGCGGTCGATACCAGGGATTTTGGTGCGGTCCCAGTTGACGGCATGGCCGGCGGATTCGATCACGCGGCCCCAGCCGTGCACGTCTTCAACCCAGAGCGCGAAATGGCGCGAGCTTTCCGGGTCGACGTCTTTGCGGCCGACGAGATGCAGATCCGCATTCCCAATGCGGTACCACGCACCAGGAAAAAGAAAGGTCGGAGGTCTGGGGATTTCGGTGAGTTGGAGCAGTTCGCTGTAGAACCGCTTGGCCCGCGCCACGTCGGTTACATTGATCGCGACGTGGTCGATGCGCAGGATTGGCGGCTTATGCATGGAGCGGGACCGGTGGAGGCCCTACCGTACAGCGCTTGGATATAGCTATTTAAGCGGTCTTCGCCGGGGCCGGACCCTTCTTCAGGCGCTGGACCAGCAACGCCAGGCGCGCCTTCTTGCGGTTGGCGCGGCCCTTGGGGATCGCCCCCTTGCGCGCGGCCTTGTCGATCGCGCTGAAAATCTTCGGCAGCGCCTTCTCGGCTTCGGCCGGCTTTTCGGCGCTTTCCTTCAGGAAGGTCTTGAGGGCCTTCTTGAGGGTGTTGCGGTTGAGGCGGTTGCGCTCCGTGATCGTCTCGGACTGGCGCAGGCGCTTCAGGGCACTTTTGGAATGAGCCATGTCTTCGCTTCTCTTCCTTTAATTCCTAGCGGCTTACCGGCAGAGTCGGACCTAAATACAGGCAGGCGAATGCCCGGTCAAGTGCCAGAGCGGCCCTATATAAGGAAGCGCCTACCCCACCCCGCATGAAGTGCGCTACTTTTGAGGGGCCTCTGCGGGCGTACCGCGGGGGTGGGTTTCGAAGAATTTCCAGATCTTGTCGTCGATGCCCTGCAAGAGGCCCCAGCTATGGCCGTGGTTGGGAATTTCAACGTATTCGACCGCGTGTCCGGCCTTGGTGTAGACGTCGCGCTCTTTGCGGCCTTCATCGACCGAGACAATGTTGTCTTTGTCTCCGTGCGCAATGAAGACGGCGTACTTCTGCTTCACGTCCGGCTTTTCACCGACCACGCCCAGGCCGCCCGAATGCACCGCAATCGCGGCAACCTTCTCGCTGCGCTGCGAGGCCAGGAAATTCGAAAAAAACGCGCCGTTGGACATGCCCATCAAGTACACGCGGTTTAAGTCCACGTTGAACTGCTTGCCCAAGTGGTCGTAAAGCGCGTCGAAGAACGCAAAGTCGTCTTTGGAAAGCAGCGGCACGATTTTCCAGGATTTGTCCAAGCCATCGGGGAAGACCATGATGAAGTCTTTGGCCTTGGCCACGTTTTCAAACTGCGTGTACAGCGCCATGCCTTCCTTGCTGTCAAGAAAACCGTGGAATCCGAAGACCAGCGGCAGCGGCTTTTTGGGGTCGTAGCTTTCGGGCACGTAAAGCCGGTAGACGCGGTCCTTGCCATTTATTTTGAGTGTCTCACTGGCAAAGCTGCCCGCCTTGCCGCCCTGCCCATTCGAAGGCTGCGGCGCGATTGCAACCTCACCCGCATCGACCACCGCGGCCAGCAGCACTAGAAGAAAGCTCAGCAGCAATCGCGGCATGGGGCAACTCCTGGCAATTCGGCAACGCATTCTTACGGTAATTACAAAGGTTCTTTTGCGTTAACCGCGCGTCGAGGCGCAGCAGTACACGGTCTTTACATCCTTCACACCAACGGTCCCCGCAAGCACGCTGTATTCTCGCGGCTGCATTGGATCATCGATACACTCGCGGTGGGTGCGCGCGCAGCCCGCGCTTTCCCAGTGATGCAGAATTTCAAGCGGCGGCAGCTTTCCTTTATAGGGAGGCAACTGGCAGGCGAGCGCCGCGCCAGCTTCCATGCCCGGCAAATCCGAGGTGACGCGCAGGTACAACGCTTCCACGCGGCGCGGCGGCTGGTAGTCGCCTTCCAGACTGAAGTGATACCCTTGCGGATGAGAAGGCAGTTCCATCGCCTTGACCAACTCCCAGGGGCCGTTGGGCGATGCCGAGACTTCGAGCTTTGCTTTCGGTTGCGGACCGGTCCGTGGCATGTCGTGCTCGCCCTTGATCGAGACGAGCGACGCCCAGACCCACGCGCGCACAATCTGGCCCAACTTGAACAGGTTGGGTTTAACGCGAAAGACCGCCGACCACGGCTGGCTTGGATACTGCGGAGAGAGCCGCACCTGTGGAGATTCGCCGCGCTTGAGATTGGTGCCCGAGAAGATGCCGCTGGCGAAAGCCGCATCGTCGGGTTCGAGCGCCGAACGCCACCACTCGGTCAGCGTGCGACGGCCTTTAGCGTCGCCACCGTGATACTGCATACGAGCTTCGGGGCCTGTCAGATGCGGGTAGCTATTCGCCGAAGTCTGCGCCCACAATTCGGTTTCAAAACTCGTGGCGATGGCCGCGCCTTCAAGTTCCACACGGAGAATGCCGCGGTAGCGCAACTCGAACTGCGCGGTCAAATCGACTTCGAGCGTTCCACTGTCGCTACGCCGCGCAACTTCAACCCAATTGGTGCCGTCGAGCGAATACGAAAGCGAGCCCGCCCCGGTTTTACCCTTCGGAATTTCCAGGCCCAGCTTCACGACCAGCGCGCGCGACTTCTTTTCCGGGTCGATGCCGTCCTCGTTCACGCCCGAGATGACCCAAGGCGAATAAACCAGGAACGCTGCGGCGCCGCGTTCGGCGCCGACGACACATAGGCCTTTTGGACCCGGTTCCAAGCCGTCGACATCCCACACGCCCAATTCAAAGTCGCGGCTCGCGTTCGTGAGATCAGGGCGGTACTCGAAGCACGCGTTGCCGTAACGGCGGTGCGGCGGGAAGCGTTCTGCGGGGCCTTTGCCCGTCCATTCCTTCTCGTATTTTTTGCGGTCGTCGACCCAGTGCGGCGGGTAGCTCCAGCGATTTTCAACTGGTTCCGCGTGACGTGTCAGTGTTTCGCCCGGCCGCAGTACAAAATCCTGCGCATGGAAACGGATCACGTAGTGCGGCATCCAGTCGCCATATTTGGGCGCGTAGCAAGCCTGCGCCATGGAATCGGGTGGGCGGTCCGAGACGTAGTAAATCGGTTCGCTTTTCACACTGGGATTGGAGACCAGGCTTGGATCGACGAGCAATTCTTTCAGCGAAGCAATGCGCGAGCCGTCGCGCGTGCGATGGTAGGCGCGCAAATCGCAGTCGAGCAGATGCCATGCGCCATCGAATTTGACTTCATTCAGACAATGGCCGACCACGCCAACGACGCGCACTTCCAGCCCAGCGGCCTCGCACAAGTTCGCGTAGACCTGCGCGACCGTGCCGCAGAGCATGTAACCGAATGAATTGATCAGCTTGAGCGGATCGCGCACGTACTCCGTACCGAGACCCGGGCGCGTGCTCTCGCGGTCCGACGGCGACCAGTAATGATAAAAACCGGTGATCGGGTCGATGGTGTACTTCCACAATTCCACCGCGAGCGCTTCGCCACTCAAGCCTTTAAAGCGCTCGTGCGCGACGAGACGTTCCAAGCTGGAAGTGTCAGGATGGCGGGCATTGTGGACCCACGGCGTGGCGTGCATGGTGGAGATCCTCAAGCTGAGGGATGCGTTGCTTTGGGACCCAGCTTAAGCGTGGGTTCTGGAAAATCGAAGGCATACTTTGGGCCTGCAAGCGTCCCGACGGCGGATACGCTCCCTTAAATAGATTCGGAGGACGACGATGCCTTTTCAGACCGCGTTCCGCTTCTGGTCCTACAACGATTCGCAGGGCAAGCTTAAGCCGCCTCCGCCCGCACAGCGCGTGTACGGGCCGATTTCCCATATCGGCCCCCTGACCGTCTGCGCGTACATCGTCGAAACAAAAGCAGGTCTGGTGGCGATTGACGCGGGGTATGACTCCGACGGCGATTTGCTGCCCAACAACATACGCACGTTAGGCCTTGATCCGCGCGAATTAAAACTGATTCTGCTCACGCATTGGCATTGGGACCACGCCAGCGGAACATCGCGGCTGGCGAAACTTTCGGGCGCGAAAGTAATGATCCATGAAAAAGACGCGGAGATCGTAGAGAGCGGTAAATACCGCGGCGAGACGCTGATGCCGCCCGCGCGCATCGACAAGCGCCTGCAAGATGGCGATGTGGTCGAGATGGGCGGCGTGACATTTAAGACGGCCTTTTGTCCCGGTCAATCCGCTGGCGAGGTTGTTTTCGAAACACGTGTCGAAGGTTCCGATGGGCCCTGCCGCGTGATCTTTCCGGGCGATGCGTTTGGCTTCAAACACGATGTGAAGGAGTTGGATTATCTGGGCTATCCGGGCGTAGTGGCGGATTATCGCCGCACCGTTGAAGTTCTGCGTAAAATGGAGTTCGACCTGTGCCTGCCCGGACATCCGCACCAGATTCTGGGCGAGACCAACGTGGACGGCAATCCGTTCATTACGCACGCAGAGTGGCTCAAGCTGGTCAATGGCCGCAGCCAACAGGCCGAAGACTTTCTAAAAAAATATCCTCAGTATCTGGCGCTCTAATTATTTGAGCAGTGCGCCCGGCACTCGATTGAATTTCGCCGGCGCAGCCTGGCCCGAATAATACGGAATTAGCGGTTCGACAACCTTGCCCGCATCGCCCGGCCACCAGTGGGGCGGCGCGAGAGGCTCTTTGCGCGCCATCGCGGCTTTTGCGGGTTCGGTAAGCGCGTCGAAATCGCCCGAGTACCACAGCGTCAAACATGTGCGGCGTTCGTCCGAACCATTTCCATGGGCCGCGTGCAGTACGCGCGCATCGCCGATCACCAGATCGCCGGCGTTGACTTGCACGTCGCGCTCCTGCGGGTGTGTGCGGAATCCCGGAGAATCGAGCGGCGCCTTGTAGGAGGCTTCCGTGTGCGCGGTCGGAAGCTGGTCGTGCAGGTCCACACGCTTGCGATGTGAACCTGGAATCACGCGCAGGCAGCCGTTCTCGCGACGCGTGTCGGTCAGGTAGTACATTAAAAAAAGCTGCGGCGGCGTGACGTGGGTGCTGCTGGCGTCGTCCCAGAGCCACCAGTCCTGATGCCAATATAGAGGCGGCGCCTTGGGCGGCTTGCTGAGTAGGTACGAACTGAGCCACTTGGGCTTTGTGAAACCCAGCGCGGCGAGTGCCTCAAGGGTCTTAGGCCAGGCAAAGAGGCGCGCAAAGACCTCATGCTGATACGCGGCAAAAATATTGCTGCCCTGATAGCGGTAGAGTTCGCGCTCCTTTTCAGGAACGTCGTCGAGCATGGAATTCGTGACGCGGCGCAACTCATCGAGCATGGCGCGGTCGAGCACATTCTTAAACGTGCAGAAACCGTCGGCAAGCAACTGGCGTTTGGCGTCCGCGGCGCTGGGAACGGCCTGCGGTTCGGTTTGCGTATCGAGCATGCCTTGGGCCTCCGGCGCGATTGAAAACCATGCGCACGGTGGGATAGTACCCCACTGCGAATTCGGCCGCGTTCAATATAATTCGATCTGCGTACAAGATTCTTCGGTGGAGGCGCGTGTGGAGCGGAAGTACGGCTCATTTCCCGAGTGGCACTTGGCGCGCTTTCACGCGCACAACCAGCCACTGCCTGAATTTCCCGCGCTGGCGCACGTGCATGAAGGCATCGCGCTGCCCGGGCACGATCTGCCGCCGCACGCGCATCGCCATTTCGAGATCTGCTACATTCATTCGGGCAAAGGTATCTGGTTTGCCGAAGGGCAGGAGTACAAGCTCAAGGCCGGCGATATTTACATCACAAAACCGGGCGAAATTCATGGCGGACGCACCGATCCCAGGGACCCGTACCACATTTTCGCACTCTGCCTGGACCTCTCTGCACTACCGCAGGCGCCGTTTGCGTCCGCCAAAGCGCAACGAAAATTTCCTATAAAATCCCTGGGTTCTGGCGCGTCGCAACGCGACGTCGCCAGCGCGGTGCAGGAGACGCAGGCTTTTCATGAAGGCTTCGCCGCGCTGGATCGGCGCGTGATCCCCGGCGGTGCGGGCTTGGAAACGTACTTCCGGCGACTCCTGCACGAATTGGACGCGCCAGCGGCAGGCGACGGCAAAGCCAGCGCGTGGAAATTGCTCGTGGTCCAGGCGCTTTTGGTGGAAATGCTGGTGTTTGTCGCACGGCGTTGCGCGGCCTACGGCGAGCGGCGCAAGCCCGACGGTCCCGCGCCGCTCCCGCAGCGCGCAAAATTTCAAGAATTACTCGCACAGTTGCGCGAGCGCGCTGCCCAGCCACCGACCCTTTCCGAAATGGCCGCATTCTGCGGGCTATCCCCCGCGCATTTTGCCGTCGCATTTAAGCGCGAGACGGGGCGCACGCCGCTGGAAGCCGTCACACACATCCGCATCGAAACCGCCGCCGAACGGCTGGCGGCTCCGGGCCGCGCCAACGTCACCGACGTGGCGCTCGACCTGGGTTTCAGTTCTGCCCAGTATTTCAGTCTCGTTTTTCGCAAAGTAAAAGGCTGCGCGCCAAGCGAATGGCGTAAAAAAGGCCCCCGTTAGCGCCGCGGAAAACCTCGCAAATCGCCCGGGAAATTCCTTCGTCGCCGGGTAGGCTGTGCGCCCGTTATCCGAAAATCACGTGCGACACGCGGAGCCCGGCATGGAACGCCAGGTCATCAGCAAGGTCATGTGGCGGCTGATCCCGTTCATGATCTTTCTATATATTCTGAATTACATCGACCGTGTGAACATCTCGTTCGCAAAATTGATGCTGAAAGACGACCTGAAATTCGACGATGCAGTCTATGCCACCGGCGTCTCCATCTTCTACATTGGTTACTGCCTGTTTGAAGTACCCAGCAACCTAATCATGGAACGCGTGGGCGCGCGCGTGTGGATGGCGCGAATCATGATTTCGTGGGGCCTGATCACGTCGGCGATGATGTTTATCAACAGTAAAGAGAGTTTTTATGCCCTG
>Ga0265314_10000444_pt1 | contig 55347 bp, 45 predicted proteins | sample 4126metaG_FD_203106 | JGI IMG/M metagenome (GOLD analysis project Ga0265314, IMG submission 203106) | Rhizosphere microbial communities from Carex aquatilis grown in University of Washington, Seatle, WA, United States - 4-1-26 metaG | ecosystem: Host-associated > Plants > Roots > Rhizosphere >... | reverse complement strand
TGCGCAGCCCGCCTTACGGCGATTTGGCCTTGAAGCCACCGTCCGGCCGTCGTTTTCGCTGTACAACACGCCCGATGAGGTCGATCGGCTCGCCGACGCGATCAAGCGAATCCAAAGCCGTTGAGAGCTCGCGTCATTTCCCCCGGGCTCGCTTGCGGAGCGCGTGAGGCAATTCTTCCACACGCCTCGACAGGTTCGCTGATTTGTGTTCCAATTTGTGTGCTTGAGATACTGAACACTCGCGCATCCCTCTGGGCGATTTCATTTGCGAGTTTTCTTACAGACCGTTTCCGGTAAAAATGCCGGAACCAGGATTACGATCCAGGGAAAGCGCTTCGTTATCGGCCGAGCACCCGATTGTGACCTGCGCGCCCACAGCGAGCGGGTGGGTACGCACCATTGCCAGATCCTGGTCGAGCCGACGGGCGTGCTTTTGCAGGACTTGAACAGCCGTAATGGCACATTCGTCGATGGTCAACGGGTCGCCGGCGCGCAAATGTTGACGGATGGTGCACGGCTTCAAGTCGGGCCTCTGGAGCTGCTCGTCGACATCCGAGAGGTTGAAAGCCAAACGATGGATACGGCGCCGGAGCCCGTTGCGACAGGCATCGCGTCGGAAGCGACCGCGCCCGAGGGCAATCTGGCATTGGCAACCCAATACGAGCCGGCCGTTGGTAGCGAGACCGAATCGCCGTTCGAGTCGGAAACCGCCGTGGCGCCGTCCGGCGCCACGGTCACTGATATGGCCGTCTCCCATACGCGGCCACCGCTGTCCGAATCTGTGCCATTTGGCTCGCAAGTTACGTTGCACGTGGCTTCGGGCAGGAGCTCGGGAATCAAGATTCCCGTCCGACATCACCCGTTTCTGATCGGCCACGCCCCGGATTGTGACCTGTGTGTCGACAATGATGAGGCCAGCCAGCGGCACTGTGAGATCCTGGTTCAGCCCAATGGTGTGCTCGTGGTCGACTTGGGGAGTCGAAATGGAACGTTCGTTAACAGCCTGCGGATCGAAGGCCCGCACGTGCTCGAAAACGGCGCTCGGCTCCGGGTTGGTTCGCTGGAACTTAAGGTCGAGATCGACAACGCCGCACCGCGTTCGTTCGCCGCGGATGACGCACCCTCTGGGTCCGCGACCGTAACCGTCGCCGCGATCGAAGCGTCCCCGCTCATGCCGCAGATTTCGGCGCCGCAGATTCGATTGCCAAAGATTTCCTCACCGCAGATTCCCGTGCCGCAAACGCCAGTGCCCCAGATCACAGCAATGCAGATTCCGGTGCCTCAAATTCCAGATCCGGCGTTCGCGGCGAACGGCGCTCTCGTCCTGGACACGGATGCCAAAGTGTCGAGTACCTTGCCGGGCTCGACCGCGCCGTCAGCCGACTCCGCCGCATCCGAATCGGTCGCGTCTACGGCAAGTGTCGAGGCACCCGAACGCTTGCCCGATTCAGGGGCCTTCGACCTCGATCAGTTCTTGACGACGTTGCCTGGCGATCCCGCTACCAGGCCACCCCCGATCGACATCATGGCCGAGATCAAAGCCATGCACGAAGATGACAAGAGGGAAGTGGAGGTGAATGACAAATTGAGCACCAAGGAAACCAGGGAAGCCGCCGTCGAAGGACTGAAGCGGTTGTTCACGCCGCGAACTCCCAACGCGTGATCTTCGTCGGGCATTAAGTGAGGCACATGATGAGCAACGGTGGTATTTGGATCCTGCTGACCTTCGTTCTCTTCGTCATGCTAACGGGTCTTGATCTGGCCGCAAAAATGCCACGGCGGCCGGATGAAAGTTCCGCAGTGGACGAATTCGATGGCTAGCGGGGAGGGGCGCCGTGCATTGCCCGATTGCCAACGAAGCCGGCGAATCGAGTGGTCGATCGCCCGTGCATAGACAGTTGAAGCGTGTCAGAGTGTGCCGTTTTATTCGGCGCCGATCAGCCGCTCGGCATAACGGTCGAGCGTCGCTTCCTCGACCTGGTATCGGTCGTTGGTGAGCGGGTCAAGCAGGCCAAGCACGCCGTCGACATTGTTGTAAGAACGGACAAGTTGTCGTCGAGACAGAAGCAGGCCGCAGAATTCGGCGGGCTCTAACAGTTTTTCTCGCAATTCGTCGCTTTTCGGTGGAAATTCGTGCTTAGAATCCATTGCGGTTCCTTTCCTTCATCTGGCGGCTCTGCCAACCATCTCGTCCCTTCGTTTGTCGTTCTCGATCCTGGTGCACCCTCTTCACGAAACGACAAATTCGCAACCGATCGACCAACGAGGGAGTCCCGTCCCAAGAAAGGGCTGCCAATCCAGAGCAGCCCCAAGGTCCGGTCGAGTCCGATTTCAGAAGGCATCCGATTTCAGAGGGCATCGGTGGCCTTCGCCGACCGGTAATCGGTATTTTAGCGTAGGCAATTCAATCCGCAAGCCATTCGGTCGCAAGTCCAATTGAGGAGCCAGGATACATCGAACGAATCATCGTGGCCGGTGGCGTAACGGCCGCCCTTCCTAACAACAGCCATGCGAGCCAGCAAGGAAGGAGTGCATCATGCGCAAGCTTGCGGAACTTGTGAAGCAAGGCCAGAGGTTCAAACTGATTGACGGCCCTTCATGTTCCGCCTCGAAGCCTGCGCCGTCTGGACTCGGCTTGCACGATCACGGTGGGTGCCGCGACCCGGAAACGCCGGACCCCTTCCGCGCTCACGTGCGTATCCACTAGATGCACCTGCATCAAGTTTGGCATGCCCGTAAGTTGCATCAATCCTTGATCCGAGATCTGGGTCCCCTTCAAATCCAACATCCGCAACGACGCGATACCGGTTAGAGTTTGCAGACCGCTATCGGTGACTTCCGTGTGGCGAAGACGCAACTCTTCAAGGTAGTGAAGGTGGGCCACGTGCTTCAGGCCCGCGTTGCCCACCCTGGTCTCATCGAGCGACAGCATGCAGAGTCGGCCCAACTCGGTGAGCACCGCCAGGTCGCCGTTGCTGACCTGCGTTTGGGCGAGATTGACACCAATCACGCTGATGAAAGTGTCGTTGCCAAGCGCGTTTCGAAGCCATTTCGGCGCCCAGGGACGCGCTGCGAAAGGAAGCTGATCGGCATAGGTGACGCTGCCACCAAAGCTCCGGATGGCGGCGACGGCGGCAACCTGCCGGCGGGCAAGGTACACCTGGTAGCCCAGCCAAACAGCGCCCACTGCCAACACGCAATACAAAGTATTTCGCACGTCTGAGCGGAAAGCCGTGCGTCGTATTCGTGTCGTTGGATTGCTTGGCAGCTCTGATGAGGCCAGCGGTTGCGGCCGAGCTGCCGGTCGTGGCCGGACGGGCGGAGGTGACTGGGCTTCTTCCATATTCGCTTTTCGACAACCGGCCGACACCAGCTAAATAATATCGGCCGTTGATTCAGATTTGATGATCGACACGTGAGCTTTGTTCAAGATCGCACCGACCGCCGAATTGCTGAGCGCGTGCGCCGAAGCTGGTTGCTCACGATTTTCACACGACGTACTCATCATTCGCGAACATAGCCCTGGCAGAGTTAGCATCTTGTGCCGATTTTCCCAGACGGAATAGCGCCATGGCCTGCCAGAGATACGTGACATACTTACGCGACTTCGCGGCTTTTACCGTTTGGTATCTCTGCGCCACCGCGGCTAGTAGCTTCGAGGGGCCAAGCACGCGGAATCCCGACGCCTTGTTCCCCGTCGGCCCATTCACGTACAGCCACGACGTGTATCAGGCGACCGTGGAGAAGTTCGAAGAGGCTGCCAGGCAAACCAGAAGCCTGGTCGAGCTGCATGGCTCGGAGAAGCAGCCCGCCAAAGGTGAACTCCAAGCCGTCTGCCAGGCCCAAACGCTGGTCTCGCAAGCGGCGCGTCTCGCCGCGGTATTGAGAATTTACTGTGAGCCGGCCTCCGTCGACGTCGGACTTCGCATCAACGAAATCTCGGCGCGTCTTGAAGCCGTGCGGAAGGCGATCGTTGAAGATCCTAAGAACATCGCTTTGGTCAAGTCGCTGGAGGCGAAATGGTTGAAGCAGTCGAAGTCGCTGCACAAGCGAATTCCCGAGGCCGAACGGCTGGCCCAGCAGGGCCGTTGGCACGAGTCAGCAGAATTGCTGTACGAGTTGTACGACACACTGCTGCCACTAGGGTTATGTTTTGCTCTGCAAACGCGGACGGCCGGCATCCAGCCTATCGGCGTTGCGCTGGAGGTTGCGGAACCGCCTCACCTCAAACTTCTGCGGGAAGAGGCGGATGGCGCGATCCAACAAGAGCTGACCGCCTTAGTGTCGGAGGTCGAGGCGGCGGCGACCGAAATCGAATCGGCCCTGCAAGCGGCAGCACAAGGGAACAAGTCCAGCTTGCAGGGGCGCGAGTTGAGCGGCCCCGAATTGGTTTCGGCCGCTGTCGACCGCTTTCGCCAGGTTCAAGGCACCGCCTTGAAGGCTCGCGCGCTGGCCTGGCGCTGGCAAGCGGGACGCGACCGCGATGTGCCGGAGATCAGCAGGTTGGAGACCGCTTTGCGGCCGTTGTCGCGTAACATCGTTAAAGAGTGTTGTAGTCTGGTCGAAGCGTCGGCCGCGAGCGTCGCCTCGGCCGACGTGCCGGCGCTGCACCAGAGCTATGTCGCAGCGCTGACGCCCCTTTGGGAAATGGAAATTGCCGCCAGGCCGACGACCGCGCCCAAACCGGCCGCTGGGCCGGCGGCCACCTCAAAACCGGGCGAAAAGGACATCAGACCGCCCGGGGCGGCGAATTCGGTCGCATCAGACACGGCCGCCACCGAGCGGGCATTGAATGCCTTGTTGGCCAAAGCACCCGATTATGCCGCCGAGGTGCAGGCGTATGGGCGAATCACCGGCAATATCTTGCGCTGGCGCGAACGGTCGTCGTCGGCTCAGGCCCGCCAGCGAGGTCTGAAAGATCTTCCGGTAGGCGCCGAGCTCGACCGACTCGAAACGGAAATGCGCCAGAAACTGGCCGAGCAAAACGAAGGCGCCTCGCGCGATCCATGGAGGCTTCCGAACCCCACCCCCGCGTTGCTTGCGGACACGTTTTCGAAGCTCGTGGAACGCACGGCGATGGCCGACCATGTTTCGTCGTCCCCGATCGACGACCCATCGGCCGTCAGTCGCTATGAACCACGCCGCTACGCAAGACTGTCGCGGCGTCCCGACTTGCAATCGCTTGCCGCGGAGTTACGGTCAACCCTGTGGATCAACGCATCGGCGCCTGCTTTGACCTTGGAGACAAGCGCGGCGGTCGCCTCCGCGGATGCCGGCCAATGTGAGCAGGTTGGTGGGGTGGTTGAGAGTATTGGGCTCGAATCGCCGGCGACCCGCTGGGAATACGCCGGCGGCGATGGCATGCCGTTGGGATTGCTTCCCTTCGACCTTCGGCCGCGCTTTTTCCTCGACGACTACCTGGCTTGCATTGAGCTACGCCCGCAGTGGTTCCGGCACCGTTATGGTTTCGTCGAAGCCAAATGAGTGGCCGAGCCAAACGTCACGGGAAGTTTGTCCTGTCGTTCGGCTTTCGTGACGAATCCATTGCCCAGGCGCTTCGCGGGTGTCAAAATCATCCCATGCTGTCGGTCTATGGCGATTGTCGTTTGGCGGCCTTGCATCTATGGGTTCGTATCGGCGAGAAATTTCTGCGGCCGCGCTATTGGGCACGCTGGCGACGCTTGCGTATTGGGGCACGCTGGCGCACGACTTCGTCAATTACGATGACCCTGAATACGTCGTGAACAACCCTTACGTCGCGCGAGGTCTGACGCGCGAGGGATGGGACTGGGCCTGGCACTCGACGCACGGCGGCAATTGGCACCCGCTGACCTGGTTGTCGTGGCAGGTCGACGCCCAAATGGGCGGCATGTCCCCTCGCGCGTTCCACCGCACCAACGCTCTTTTGCACGCCGCCAACGTGATACTCCTTTTCGTGGCGCTGCGCTCGCTGTCGGGAGCGGTCTGGCGTAGCGCTTTTGTGGCGGCCTTGTTCGGCCTGCACCCGTTGCATGTCGAATCGGTGGCCTGGGTTTCCGAAAGAAAAGACGTGCTGAGCATGTTTTTTGGAATGGCGGCACTCCTCGCGTATGCAACATACGCCCGCCGTCGGTCGATAGCACGCTATCTTCTGGTGGCCTCGGGCCTGACATTGAGCCTTTTGTCGAAACCGATGCTGGTGACGCTCCCCTGCGTGCTCTTGCTGCTCGACCTCTGGCCGCTGGGACGCTGGCGGCATGAAGGAGAAGGGAGCAAGGAGCAAGTAGAAACTGTGTCGAGAGACGAAAGGAGTCGGAAGTCAGGAAAAGATGCCAGGGGCTTGCACCCTGGAGTCTCACGCTCGTTTCTACAACACCCCTCACCGCTACCCCCTCACCCCTCACTCCTCACTCCTCACCAATTGCGGCTGATCGCAGAGAAGCTCCCTTTGTTCGCGCTTTCGGCCCTTTTCTGCGCGGTGGCGCTGAGCGCCCAGGCGAGCACCGGGGCAATGCTGACCTCGGACCACCTGCCGCTTGCAGCACGCGCCGCCAATGCGACTGTTGCCTATGCGGTGTATCTTCGCAAAGCGGTTTGGCCCGCCGATCTCGCGATTCCGTATCCGCATCTGCGCGATCAGCTTTCCACCTGGCAAATCACGGCGGCGGCGTTGGTTTTGGCGATGATCACGCTGGCCGCCATTGGCGCTTGGCGACGGGCGCCCTACCTTGCGGTGGGGTGGTTCTGGTACCTGGGCACGTTGGTGCCTGTGATCGGGCTGGTGCAGGTAGGCGACCAGGCCCTCGCCGACCGTTATACGTATTTTCCGCTGATCGGCATTTTCATCGCCGTCGTCTGGGGCGTGGCCGACCTGGCCGTTTGTTGGCGGTTCGAGAAACCTGCGATGGTCACAGGAGGTCTCGTGTTGGCTGTTTGCTTTGCGATGACGCACTCGCAAGCCGCCGTCTGGGCCAACAGCGTGGCGCTATGGCGGCACACGCTGACGTTGATGCCCGACAATGCGACGGCGCACCTGAATTTGGGCCAGGCCTTGGAATCGACCGACCTGGCCGGTGCGATCGAGCAGTACCGCGAGGTGGCGCGCATTCGCCCCGGCGACCCCAAGGGCCTGGTGAACCTGGGTGCCGCGCAACAGAAGCAGGGCAATCTCGACGCCGCGGTCGACACGTTTCGCACCGCCATCGCGAGTTTTCCCAATGATCTCAAGGGACGGCTCAACCTGGCGCAGGCGCTGGAGAAACAAGGCCAAACGGCCGAAGCCCAGGAGCAGTTTGTCGAAGCAGTCCGCCGCGGCCCCGACGTTGCAAGCACGCATTTTGGGCTGGGAGCGTTCTTGTCGCGAATCGACAAGCTCGAAGAGGCGGCGCGAGAACTCGAATCGGCCGTACGCCTCGATCCGGCCGACGTCGCGGCGAGTACGAACCTGGGCGTCGTCCTGGCCCGGCTCGGACGCAGGCAAGACGCGCTGGCGCATCTCAATCGCGCCGTCGAGCTCGAACCGCAGAGCGCCGGACACTGGCACAACCTGGGCGTCTGCTACCTCGAAATGGGCCACGCCGACGAGGCGATCCGCTCCTTTCACCGCGCCATCGAACTCGAACCCCGCGCCGCGCGCCATCGGCAAGGGCTGGCGGCGGCTCAAGCCCGAAAGAAACAGAAAGGCCTTCGGCCGCAACCAAAATAGTGGAAACTTGACTTCATCTGGTGGATGATATTGAGGTGCGGTGCAAGGAGCACGGATTCCAAGACATCAATTGGCCGGCGGCGACTCAAGCCAGGTGGCTTTTTTGACATTCCATCCCCACTCTTTGGTCAACAGATTGGGCAATTTTCGCAATTCGAGCTGGAGCAACCGCGAGTCGGTTGAGCCATCTCGATCGACCGATATCTCATAGACGTCGACCACGTTAAACTCATCGTAATCGTCGAGCGCGAGCCGCAGGCTCTCGTTGCGAAGGTACTCGACGCGCGACTTGCCCGCCAGCGAGCGAAGTGTACGGTTCGGTTCCTGATTCAAAAATTCTTCGAGCCGCGCCTTGCGTTTGGGATCTTGTTCGTACCGTTCCGCCAGGTTTTCGTCGATGGGCAAGCGGTACCATTCCGGATCGACGAGCTCGAACGCCTTTTCGAATTCCCCCTCTTGGAACGCGGTGAACCAATCGAGCGCGAACCGGCGCGCCTCGCCGTGCAGGCGAAGGGGCTTCAGCAGCGAGTGGGCGACGGCGGTCGACCCGAAGAGCAGCGAGCAGGTCAAGCCGACGATCGCCACGCGGCGCCCTCCCATGGCGCGCCCCGAAGCGCCGATACGCCGCAGCGCCAAACCATTGACCACAACTCCGGCCAGCGGCACCGACCAGAAGAACTCGCGCCAATACGCCATGAGCGAAAGACCGCCAAGGATCGCACCGGCGACGGCGAAACCGCAGATCGGCCGATAGCCGTCGACCGGTTCGCCCTCTTCACTGGGCTCGGTGAAGGGTGAGGAGTGAGTGAGGGGTGACGAGTGAGGGGAAACTTCGCGGGGCTGACCTTCGTCGAGACTCAATGTTGAGGGGTGACTCATGGGGTGAGACGTAAAGGGTGACTCAAGTTTCAAGTGACAACTGACGACGGACCAATGACAACTGACCGCTGACTAATTCGGTACCTGTTTATCGTCAAAAATCTCTTGCTCGTCGGCCGTAACCAGCATCCGCAACACGACGGGACTGATTTCCTGGCCGATCGTTCGCACGCTGCCGTCGCAAAAGAGCACGTTGGCGCCGCCGGTGTGCCAGCTCCAAATCTCCTCGTTCGGTCCGCAATTCGTCTGGCTCCAGGAGCAGCCGGGCGGTCCCCCCCACGGGGTTCGATTTCCGTTGATCGCGAACACCTTGTTGGCGGCAGCATAGTTGGGTTGCCCGGAAATCCCCCCAGCGCTGGCCGGCTCGGCCCAACGGTTGAGCACGCGATGGCCGCTGGGCGTGGCCGCGTCGCCCGCCGCCAGGCCGCCGCAGGCGAGGTTGTGGGCCGTGAGCCACTGCTTGTAGGTGATTTGCGCCGTTCCGTTCCAAACCGGCGCGGTGCCGGCTGAGAACACCGGATCGGGGTCGGCCGATTGCGTATTGGGAAACATCGTTTCGTAACTGCGGCCCGCATCTTCGGCGATGGCAATCGTGCGGCTCAGCCCGTCGGTGATCTTGGCGGAGAGCGTGCCACCCAACCGCAATGCGCCGGCTTTGCGCGCATTCAAATTGCGCGCACCCGTTTGCGGGTCGATGTCGGTATACACCGTGGGCATGTAATCGGTCTGACCATAGCCATTCGGGTCGGGTAGCCGCGTGGCATTGCTCGGGCAGAGCAGGGCCGCGATCGGCGCTCGTGCCGAAACCTGGTTGGCCGGGCAAGCGGAGTCGTTATACGCGTACGCGAGGTGTACCGGCTGGGTGATAAACGATTCGTCGTTCAAATAGGGCATGATCAGGGCGAACGTCGAGGCCACCTCGAACACGGTCGTGGGTGGATTCTGTGTGAAATCGGTCCCCTCACCCCCGGATGGAAAACGGCCCCTGGCCTGATCGAATTGCGACATGGCCTGACCGATCTGGTGCAGGTTGCTCTGGCAAGTCGACTTTCGCGTTGATTCACGCGCCGCTTGCAACGCGGGCAGCAAGAGCGCAAAGAGCAACCCGATCACCGAGACGATCACCAAGAGCTCGATAATTGTAAAGGCGCTTCGAGGGAGTGCCGTGCAATTTCGGGGCAGGCTCGTTCGTTGCCAGTACCTTCGTCGATCGCTTTCGCGGCATAAGCTCGTCATTGGCTTCCTCCAGGCGGGGGCCACCTGTTGATCGTCAGACGCCGGCATGGGCCGGTAATTGCGCCATATTCTGCTACCGACGATTTCTCCAAACGACGATTGCCCCAAAATTCCTCTGCCGTGATCCATTTCAACGAGTCGTCTCGCGACTACTCGAGCGAGATATCGAAGGGGGGGTTGTCTCCCGCTTTGACGTTCAATTTCAGTCCGGAAGTCTCGGTCTTCTTGTATTTATCCGCCAGCACACCTTTCGCAGCCGTCCCTTCTTCCAACCAGACCTCGTAATCGCCGGCTACAAGCCCGGCAACGCGAGGAAGAGCGCTCGCCTTGTAGGTCCCGTCGGAGGTGACCAGCGCGGTGCCGTTGAACGACGGGTTTTCCACACATTTGAAATTGATCGCCAGCCCCTCGCCTGACTTGCCGCCGCCCACGGTGACCTTGCCGGTTACTGGATATGTCTTCGGCAGTTCGGGCAATTTCTTGCCACATCCGGTGGCGGCGATCAGGGCGCCCAAACAGGCCAGGTGCCACGCCGGCGATCGAAACAGGTTGTTCATTGAGGTCCTTTCCAGTTCTTATCAAGCAAAACAGGTCCCGCCGGGAAGAAGGGCCTTCCCGGCGGAACCAAAATTACACAACAATCGGAATCACGTCCAGCGACCCACCGACGTCAATAGTCGACCGTGTTGGTGGTGAGCTTCTCCGCGGCGGTGCAGAGGTAACGGAACGTGATGGGGTTGATGTCCTGTGCAATGAACTGCACGTGACCATCCATGTAAACCACATTGGCCCCCACGCCGTGGAAGCTAAACACCTCGTCGTTGGGACCACAATGGGTGGCGGGGGCCCACACGCAGCCGCCGCCCGTGGCCGTTCCACCGAAGGGGTAAGAGTTGTTGTTGATAATCCGTTGAGCGCCGATGACGGTCGACAAACCACTGTTGGGCGCGCCGTTGATGCCAAACGAGTTATCGGCTTCGATCCAGCGCCAGAAGGCGCGATCGAGCCCGGAGGGACCGGCGTATCCCGTTCTAGCAGTGCTGTCCGAGGCGGGCAGCGTCGCGGCACCGTTCGGGCTGGGGTCGTTATAGGCACCCGAAAAGTACTCGCTGCGGCCGACGTCTTCGCAGAACGCGATCGTGCGGCTCAAGCCGTCGATGACTTGACCGTGGGCGATCCCACCGGCGCCAAGACCGGAGTTCATCCGCCAGTTGCCATTCGAGCCATCCATCTTGTTACCGGTGGCGGGCGTCCAGGTCAGGTCGATCGTGACGTAGGCGGGCGCACCGTAGTCGGTGTAGCCATAGCCCAGTGCGTCCAAACCACTCTTGGGTCGCAACGGGTTGGTCGGGCACAGGTAGGTTGGCACGGCGTACTGTCCCGCACCATTGACCGTGTTCTGGGTCGAATTGTAGAAGTAATTCGTGTTGACCACGTCGTAAGCCTCCTGCTGTTCGACGAACGGCAGGATCCAATACAACGGCGAATAGCCGCCGGCCGAGCCGATATATTGATAGCCGCCCTTAACGTATGCGGCAATCGGGGCTTCGGACTGAGGGCCGGTAAAGAACGTCACCGGAAGGCCGTTGGGCAGGCCAGCGCCGTTGTTGAATGCGGCCCAGCCCGAGACTGCCCAGTTGGGCGGGACAGCAGGCTGCACGTACCAATTCGCAGCCAAACTATTGGTGTAGTTCGTCCCTTCCGAGATGTCGGGGAATGCCTTCTTCGAATCGGCGAAAACATGCAACCCCAGGCCGATCTGTTTGAGGTTGTTGGCGCAGGTGTTGCGGTTGGCCGCCTCGCGGGCCTTTTGCACCGCGGGCAACAAGAGCGCGACCAACAGGCCGATGATGGCGATCACCACCAACAGCTCGATGAGGGTGAACCCTCGCTTCGCATTTCTGATTCTCATGACTTTTGGTTCTCTCGTGTGAACTGAAACGAATGGTAAAACGTAAACTGATTTGCACCCCTTGTTGGTGCTGACGCAATGTGAATTTCCACGTTGCGCCGGGCCGAGCGTCCGTGGCTCTGGTAATCCGCATCCCTCGGATTCATTCCTGAATGCTGGATTGCACCTCCCTCCCTTATGCTGGTGAAAAAATGAGTTCTTGGCTTCGCTCGAAGCCTCAACATTGGTGGTAGTATGGCGGCGGGTCGTTAGCTTGCAATGCTGGCGGTATTAGAAATTGGTTAAACTCGATCGATCCAGAAATACCCCGGACTAGTACGAACTCGGCACTTCAGGTTGTTGGACTGGTTGCGGTTGTTGTTTTCCCTTGCCGGCCTTCGGCCCCCTTGCCGATTTGAGTGTTTCTTCACCATCCAGCCACCATTCAGCGAACTTGTCTTGACTCCAGACCAGGTGAACCTTGATCTCAGGTTTACCCAGCACGCCAATTTCCAGGTCGGCCAAGGCATCGAAGACGGGAGTATTCCCTCCCTCGTATTTCTTCAGCATTTTCTTGATGCGGTCGATCTTGACGTCGACGGTGTCTTCGCCCGTTACGTCTTTCCAGGCTTCCGGGCGAACCTTTTCGTACCATTGGCCCAGCTCTTTGGCCGTGCCCGGCTTCGCCAACCGCTTGAGTGTTTTCCACTGGCCGCTGCCCAGGGCCTTGCCCACCAACACGGTGCGCTCTTCCAGATCGCCCGGCAGCGGTTCTTCGGGCTCCATCCAACCCGCCAGCCAGTAAAGCGAGCCCAGTAGCAAAATGCCCCCGAGCAAGTACTTTCCAATGCGGGGCAATTGTTCAATTCGGCGCACCAGCCAGGGCTGTTGATCGGGCACCGATTCGCCTAGCCCGGTCGGAGCGTTGGGCGGACGCTCCCCCAAAACCACACCGTCAGTCGTCACGTGAAACAATCGTTTGCACTGTTTGCAGGTGAACGACTGGTCCAACCGCGAAATCTTGATCTTGCCTTGCAAGCCGCACTTGGGGCACTCGATCGGCAGGAATTTGTATTCTTCGTCTTCGGCGGTGCGTGGCACGTGACCGGCCTTTTTCCGTTGTTCGCTTGGGTTCAAAACTGCTTCGGTCTGTCGATAGCGAACAATCACTCTAGCCGTCGATTGTTAGCGAAGTGTTCGGATTTCACGAAAATGGTGTTTTGCCAGCTTCCAAAACCGAGGGCGAGGCGGCTTGGATCAGGGAGTTTCTCACGCAGAGTCGCAAAGGAGTCTGCGTTTCTTGCAACTTGGGGTCCCCTCAACTTGCGGACGGCGACGACAATCGCAGTTGGCCCGCTTCCAAAATCATGTGCCGGCTCGATAATGGGGGCTGAAGCCCCGCGTTTGCACCGGAATTCGCATGCCCCCCTTTCGCTTCCCAATTGGCTTTGCCGCATGGGGCATGACCGGCATCGTGCTCATCACCGCAGCCCTGTTCTGGCAGGTACGCGGCTTCGATTTCGTCAATCTTGACGACCACGAGTATGTTGTCGAAAACCCGCACGTTTGCGACGGCCTGACCATCAACGGTATCGCCTGGGCGTTTAGCGAGAGCCACAGTGCGAACTGGCATCCCCTGACCTGGTTGTCACTCCAGCTCGATTCGACGCTGTTCGGCACGTCGCCGGGTGGATACCACGTCACGAACCTGGTCCTGCACCTGGCCAATTTACTGCTTTTGTTTGGCGCGCTGCGCGCGATGACCGGCGCCGCGGCGCAGAGCGCATGCGTGGCGGCCCTGTTCGCAATTCACCCCTTGCATGTCGAGAGCGTGGCCTGGATCAGCGAGCGAAAGGACGTGCTGAGCACATTCTTCTGGATGTTGACCTTGTTGAGCTACGCGCACTATGCGGCCAGGCCCACCTGGAGTCGCTATGCGCTGGTCGTGGTGCCGTTTGCCCTGGGACTGACGGCCAAGGCCATGCTCGTGACGCTGCCCTGCGTGCTCTTGCTCTTGGATTTCTGGCCGCTGCGGCGCTGGCCAAGTCAAGGGGAACGGAGAATGGCGAAGAGAGAACGCCACGAAGGAGAAAAGGGGAAGAGGAGACGGCGGGAAGAGGAGACCAGTCTCAACACTGACCACTCATCACTCACCAGGCTTATCATTGAGAAACTCCCGCTTTTGACTTTGAGTGCCGTGTCGAGCGTGCTGACCCTGGCTGCACAGTCGAAGGGAGAAACGATCGCCACGGTCACGGGGTTGCCGTTAGCGCTGCGGCTGATGAACGCCGCCGACGCCTACTTCGCGTACCTGGGCAAAGCGATCTGGCCGCTCGACCTCGCAGTTTACTATCCCTACAAGGGGCACCACGCGGCCTTTTCGCTGATCGCGGCCGCCCTACTGGCGGCGACGAGCATCTGGGCCTGGCGGCGACGAGATCGTCAACCTTATCTTGCCGTGGGCTGGTTCTGGTACCTGGGTACGCTGCTCCCGGTGATCGGCGTCGTCCAGGTCGGCTCGCAAGCCATGGCCGATCGCTACACGTACGTGCCCCTCATCGGAGTTTTCATCGCGATGGTTTGGGGATTGGCGGACCTGGTCGCCAAGGGGATCGTCTCGCGCGCCTCCGTTGCCGCGCTGGCCGCCGTGGCGCTGACCGGGTTCGGACTTTGCACCTGGGTGCAGGTGGGGTATTGGCGCGACAGCGTGACACTTTGGGCACATACCATCGCGGTCACCGGAAATAGCGACCTCGCGTGTTGCTGCTTGGGAATCGCGCTACGCGAGCGCGGCCAGATTGAGGCCGCTTTGCCCTACTTGGATGAGGCGGCGAAACTGGCGCCGGGGATGGCCGTGGCGAGAGAAAACTTGGGGACCGTCCTGTTCGTGCTCGGCAAGAACGATCGGAGCCGTGAGGAGTACGAAGCGCTCGTGCAACTCAAGCCCAACCACGCCGGTGCGCGCCGGACCTTGGCGGCATTGTCGCGAAGGGAAGGCGATTTGGAACAAGCCGCCGGCCATTTGCGTGACGCGCTTGCGATCGACCCGAACGATTGGCGAGCCCATTGGGGCCTGGGCGAGGTGCTCGTCGAACAGGGCCTAAGCGAGAAGGGACAATGGCACCTGGACCAGGCCGCACGTCTTAATCCGCAGTTTTCCGCGCACGCCAGGGCGCCGGCGCCCGACGCTTCGGAAGCGGCGCCGCGATGAAATTGCCTTCCATGACCAAGTGCCGAATCGACAGCGACAAGCACCGATCGACGAGCGTTTGGCTGCCGTTGCTGTTCGGACTCACGATATTCGTTGGGGCGGCACTCTTGTTCTTCGTTCAGCCTTTGGTTGCTCGTTTGGTCCTGCCAAAATTCGGCGGGGCACCGTCGGTTTGGAACACCTGCATGTTGTTCTTTCAGCTTGCACTCCTGGCGGGCTATTCCTATGCGCACTTTTCCGTTGCGCGATTCGGCGTGCGCCGGCAGGCGCTTGGGCACTTAGTGTTACTTCTTTGCCCGCTAGCCATGTTACCGATTGCGGCGGGCGCCGGACATGCTCCGCCGCGCGTCGCCGAACCGATCTTACCCCTGCTTGGAATGTTGGCGATGATGGCTGGCGTCCCCTTTTTCGTAGTTTCCACCACGGCGCCGCTGATGCAACGCTGGTTCGCTGAAACCGGTCACGGCATGGCTCGCGACCCCTACTTTCTGTACGCCGCCAGCAACGTGGGGAGCATGCTGGGGCTCGTCGCTTATCCATTGCTCGTCGAGCCGTTCTTCACGCTGGCGATTCAGGGCCGATTGTGGTCGGGAGGCTATCTTCTTCTGCTTTTGTTGGTGACTTGCTGCGCCTGGGCGACCGTTGGCCGTCAAGGTGCACGGCGAGTTTTTATCGATCGCAAGGTGACGGCGTCCACGTCTGGCTTCCCGGGCACCTCATCGCCGAGATGGCGGGCTCGCGGCCGTTGGCTATTGCTTGCGGCGATACCTTCCAGCTTGCTCTTGGGCGTCACCGCGCACCTCACGTCGGACGTGGCGCCGATTCCTTTGCTCTGGGTATTGCCACTGGCGATTTATTTGTTGAGCTACATCGTCGCTTTCTCTCGCTTGCCAGCATCGTTTCATCGGCGGATGTGCCAAGCGTTGCCGCTTGGTACGCTTCTCTTGGCGTTCCCCTTGCTGAGGAACAACGACATGGCGCCGTGGTGGATGTTGCCGCATTTGGTTGTGTTCTTTGTCGCGGCCGTGGCCTGCCATGGAGAGCTGGCCGCGAGCCGTCCCTCGGCGGAGCGACTCACCGAATTTTTCCTCTGGACTTCCGCAGGCGGTGCGCTTGGCGGCGCGTTCAACGCGCTGGTGGCGCCGCTCATTTTTACGACGTTCCTCGAATACCCATTGGCATTGTTCTTGGCGTGTTGTTGCATTCCGCGTTGGTCGAGGCACGGGACGACATCGACGCGCCAGGGATGGGAATGGACCTGGCCGATCGTCGTGGGTTTGTTGACAGCCGTGTTGTGGAAATACAACGCCGGTACCGGCACAACCTGGGCGATGGCATTTCCCCTGCTGGCTTGTGCTCCGGTACTCGGTCGTCCGTTCGCATTTGCCGCGTCCCTTGCCGCCGCGCTTCTGGTTGGCGGTCATTTTGCCGATGAGCGTACGTTCGTGGTCCATAGGGAACGCAACTTTTACGGTGCCTTGAAGATTTGGGTTAGTGACGACGGCAAGGCGATGCAGCTAGGGCACGGTCGCGTACTGCACGGCATGCAACACCACAGCGAAAATCGTCTTCTGCGACGGATTCCCTTGTCGTATTACTATCCGACCGGCCCCATCGGGCAGGTCTTTCGCGACTTTCTCGACCGCGGCCTGACACCGCGCACCGCCGTGGTGGGACTGGGGGTCGGTACGTTGGCCGCGTACAGCCGTAGCGGGCAGGAGCTCACGTTTTTCGAATTGAATCCGGCAGTCGAGAAAATCGCCAGGGACACACGCTATTTTACTTACCTGTGTGATTGCAAAGCGCGGCTGCGCGTCGTGCTCGGCGATGCTCGCCTGTCGCTGGCGCTCGAGCCGGAACGCGCATTCGAGATCATCGTGGCCGATGCCTTCAGCGGCGACGCAGTTCCCGTCCACTTGCTCACTCGGGAGGCGGTCGAGATGTATCGAGAGAAGTTGGCGCCGCGTGGCGTGATCGCTTTTCACATTACCAACCAGTATGTCGAGCTGGCTCCGGTTCTGGCGAACGTCGCCGCGGCGCTTGGGCTGGCTGTCATCCGCAACGACGAGTACTCGCATCCAATCTTCGACAACGATGTGCGTCAAGGAAAAGTCGCCAGCCACTGGGTTTTGATGGCTCATTCACGCGATGACTTTGGAGCATTGGCCGGGGGGCCAGGATGGGAAGAACTCGTCGGGACCGCCGGATCGGCATGGACCGACGACTTTTCGAATGTGTTCGGGGCGGTTCGCTGGACGTCGCCAGCGGACAGGGCCGCCCATGATTGATCGATCCGGTTAGGAGCAGCCGGTCGTCGAACATCCCCCGACGCCACATTGGTCTTGAGCCAGGCACTCGGTCTCCCTGCCTGTCAATACTAACAACAACCCCTTCGGTGTCACTTCGACGTTCGTCAGGCGATATTGAGCCGCGACGTCATCTCCGTATTCGAATTCGACGGGAAGGTCGTCCGACTCGAGAATTCGCCGTGCTAACCTGAAGATATTTGCCAATTTGCCCGCGAGCAAGCGATGCTGGACGTCGTGGGCGGTCCAAACCTGCAACAAGCAAGCAAGGGACCGCCGCTGCGTGCCACCGCAGTCGATGAAGTTCTTTTCGACGCGACCGATTTCCGTAATATGGAAGTGCTCTGGAACAAATTCGCGGTTCGGCAACATGATGTGCAGCGACGAGTCCTTGTTGGCTTCAAGAAGCTGAGCCAGTTGTCGAACGATCATGAAACCTCCTCTTTTGAGCTGAGCCTGGTCGTCAAGCAGTTCCTTCACCTTCTGCTCGATCAAATTTCTGACCTCCCTGAACTGGTCAGGTGACATCTCTCCCGGGTCGGGGATTCGCCAGTCCAGGCGGCGCTTGGCATGAACGAGTGGGCACTCGTCACCGCAGCCCATCGTCACGGCGACGTCGAACTCCTGCCCGTTGAACTGGTCCAGCCCCTTCGATTGGTGCGCGCTCAGGTCGTAACCGACCTCTTTCATGGCCGCGACCGCCTTCGGGTTCACCCGCCCTGATGGTCTGGACCCGGCGCTAACCGCCTCGACTCGCTCGCCGCCGTGGATGCGCGCGAACGCCTCAGCCATCTGGCTCCGGTTCGAGTTCTCGACGCATACGAAGATCACTCTCGGCCTTGGGTTCATGCCTACGTTTCCTTTCCGAAGACCGTGTTGCTGACCACGTCGAGGGACCCGGTGGTTGAGCAAGACAACGTATTGCGGACGACCGCCCACGCCGTTTGTTTGCTCCTCGATCGGTTGCTTTGCTCCATCGTCGCATCGATTCGCCTAGCGAAATATTGTCGCCACGAAAAAGCTACCGCGCGCAGCAACCACCGGACTTCCGCAGTTTCCCGGCCCGCGCGGCGTCGGCCTTGATCTGAGGCACTTCCCCGAAACACTTGCCGAGGCAGCCAAGCAGGTTCTTTTGGAAATCCGTCCGGGGCGGTGCCAGCGAGTAGAAGCTCCAGAGGCCCTCCTTTCGTGCCACTACCAGTCCTGCTCGCCGCAAGTAAGCCAGATGGCGTGAGACGCGGGCCTGCGGAACGTCCAAGGCGCTCACGATGTCGCCCACGCACATCTCGCCTCCTTGAAGAAGGTGAAGAATGCGCAGCCGGTTCCCGTCGGAAAACGCCCGGAACATAAGATCGACTCGGTTGATCGCGGTGTCCTGAGTCATATTCGCGTAGGCGAATATCCTCCAACAGACAGAAACCGTCAAGCCACCTTCGGCGGCCACGCCGTTCCCGTCCACTTGCTCACTCGGGAGGCGGTCGAGATCAAGCGCGAGAAGTGGGGGCCGCTTGTGGTGATCCGATTCCGACGAGTGTCGCCGCGGTGCTTGGGTCGGCTGTCACCGACCGCAAATCACCTCGAGTCCACGTTAGAATTCCATGAACCTGCTTCCGCAGGGCCGGTCTTGCGGTCATAATCAACGTCACCGCCAGGCAGGGCGTGGTGGTTGGACGACCTGACGGCGAAACCAGGAACACGCAGGAAGGCCCAAGGCCGCACGTGCTTCCGAAAGTCGAAGATGTTGCACCATAAGAAAGTCGTGGTTGTGCTGCCCGCCTTTAAGGCGGCCAAGACGCTGGAGCGAACGTACCGTGAAATCCCCTTCGACGTCGTCGACCAGGTGATCATGGTCGACGACGCCAGCACCGATGAAACGCTCGACGTTGCCCGGCGGCTGGGAATCAAATCGTTCGTACATCGCGAGAACCTGGGCTACGGCGCGAACCAGAAGACCTGCTATCGCGAGGCGCTGGCGGCCGGGGCTGAGATCGTGGTCATGCTGCACCCCGATTACCAGTACGACCCGCGGTTGATCACCGCCATGGCCGCGATGGTCGGCTCGGGGGTGTACGATGTGGTGCTGGGCTCGCGGATACTTGGCAACACGGCCCGTCGCGGCGGGATGCCCGCGTACAAGTACGTCGCCAACCGATTTCTGACGCTGTTTCAGAACCTGCTGTTGGGGGCGAAGCTCTCGGAGTACCACACGGGCTACCGCGCGTTTTCCCGCGACGTCTTGGAAACGTTGCCGCTGTTGGCGAACTCCGACGATTTCGTGTTCGACAACCAGATGCTGACTCAGGCGATTGCCTTCGGCTTCTCCGTTGGCGAGGTGAGCTGCCCGACCAAGTATTTCCCCGAGGCCAGCTCGATCAATTTCCGCCGCTCGGTAACGTACGGCCTGGGAGTGCTGGCGACGAGCACGCTCTTCCGGCTCTGGAAATGGAAGCTGGCCAAGGCGCGGATTTTCAGTCGTCGGCCCACGCTTCGGCTCACGCCCTACTATGAACGGCCCGAGGTGCTGGAGACGGCCAAACAGGCGTGATGCATGATTTGGCATCGTCGCCAAGCACAGATGGGTGACGCCGGAAGCGAGCTCTCTGGATTCGAATGCGACTCCATCACCTTACGTTCGCCACCGTCGTCGCGGCGCTGCTGTTTTCGACGCTCGTGCGGCTCCGGCTGTGCGAGTTTCCCCTGGAACGTGATGAAGGGGAATACGCCTACGCGGGCCAGTTGATTCTCGAGGGCATTCCCCCTTATCGCCTGGCTTACAATATGAAGCTGCCGGGCACCTATCTGGCCTATGCCGGCCTGATGGCGCTCTTCGGGCAAAGCGCGGCGGGAATTCACCTGGGGTTATTGGTTGTCAACCTGGCGACGATCGCCTTACTGTTTCTACTGGGTAGAGATCTTTTCGACCCCTTGGCGGGAGCGGTCGGTGCCGTTGGGTACTCAGTGATGTCGGTGGGCGCCTCAGTCCTGGGAACGGCTGCTCACGCCACCCATTTCATGGCGTTGTTTGGGGTCGCAGGGGCATGGCTGCTCTGGAGGGCGATCCAGACCGACAGCGCGCGGCCCCTGTGTGCCAGCGGGCTGCTGCTCGGCACGGCCCTAATGATGAAACAACAAGGAATGTTCTTGCCCGCATTCGGTGCCTGCGCTGTATTGGCAGACGCTGCCGGCCGCTACCGATCGTCGCCTAATCGCATTTGGAAGCGTCTCGCGATTTTCTTCGCCTCGGCCGTGCTTCCCTATGTGGCGACCTGCCTTTGGCTCTGGCAGGCTGGGGTGTTCGACAAGTTCTGGTTCTGGACGGTCGCGTACGCGCGGCAATACGCGACGCAAATTCCCTTCGAGCGGGGCCTCGAATTATTCTGGCGGAGCCTTCGCGAGGTCGTGGGGCCGAATTGGTCGATTTGGCTGGCCGCGACCGTCGGTGCCGCAGGCTTGATTGGGTGGGGCGCCACGCGACGGCAGCGGTGGTTTGCTTTGGGCTTCTTCATCAGCTCATTCCTTTGTATTTGTCCCGGTTTCTATTTCCGCCAGCATTATTTCGTCGTCCTCTTGCCGGCAGTGGCACTTTTCGCGGGGGCGGGGATTAGCCACGCGGCTCGTTTCATTGCCCGCGCGACCGCGCTTGGCGGCTTTTCTCTTGTAAGCCGCGATCGCACCGCGAGTTCGGGCCCCACGCGATCTGTCCGACGGCGCGGCACCATCGAGAGCGCCAGCGCCGGCGTTTCAACCCCAGCTCGGCTCGCGGCGCCGATCGCGACGTTATTGATCCTGGTCGCGGCCTTGGGGTGCGCGATCTGGCCACAACGCTTGTTCTTGTTCCTTTGGACGCCCGTCGAGGCCTGCCGCATGGTGTACGGTGCCAACCCTTTCGTGGAATCAGCGTCGATCGCCGATTACCTGCGCGAGCATTCAAACTCTGATCAGAGAGTGGCCGTGATTGGGTCGGAACCGCAGTTGTATTTTTACGCGCGCCGGCATTCGGCGACGGGCTATATTTACACTTACCCGCTGATGGAGCCCCAGCCGTTTGCACGAACAATGCAGGCGGAAATGGCGAGTGAAGTCGAGGCCGCCGAACCGGAATTCATCGTTCTGGTGAATGTTTCGACTTCCTGGCTGGAGCGTCCCGATTCAGACCGCTTCATTTTCGACTGGACAAACGGCTACCTGGCGAGCTCATACGAACCTGTGGGCCTGGTCGACATCCTGTCCCAGGACCAAACCAATTACTATTGGGACGATCAGGTGGCCGGGGCGAAACCCCGTTCTCCCTATCATGTGTGGATCTTCAAGCGAAAGTCGTGATTTGAGAAGGCATTTCGAGGTCTCGAAGTCCACCGTCAAGGCAGAGCGCCCGACGGAATCCTTAGCGGCTCCGCGAGCACGGCTTGGGATCCGGCTTGAGGTGATTTTCGCATTGGCTCTATTGGTCGTGCTCGTGACCGCCCGCGTGGTCGCCTTTCTCCATGCCGGCGCGCTTTGGCGCGACGAGGTCGACAGCGTCAACCTCGCCTCGGACCCCGCGTACGTCGAGACCTGGATGCACGATTGGTTTCCCGCGCTGTTCCTGGCGGTCCTTCGCGGTTGGATCGTGGGCTTTGGCGACAGCGACATGTGCCTGCGCAGCTTTGGGTTGTTGTGCGGGCTGCTGCACGTCGCGGCCATCTGGTGGAGTGGGCGACAATTCGGTGCATGCGTCCCTTGGGCGCTGCTCGTCCTGTTGGCGTTCCATCCAACGCTGATCGTCTACGGCGATGAAGTGCGCCCCTACGGGCTCGGCGTGCTGACGCAATTGATCATGGTCGCCCATGTCTGGCGGTTCGTCCAGAGTCCAACATGGTCGCGATGGGCCCTGTTGCAAGTCGCCGCATTGCTGGCGGTCCAGACGACGTACAATAACTCGGTGATGCTCCTGGCGGCCTGCGCGGGAGCCGCACTGGTCTGCCTGCGGCGGCGGGAAGTCAAGCCAATCTTCGCCTTGATTGCCGCTGGGTTGGTTGCAGCCGTTTCCGTTTTGCCTTTTTTTCTGAATGCGATTTCGCCGGCAAATGAATGGGCGGTCGTTCTGCGGCAAGACCTTCCATGGTCGTGGCACGTAGGTGTGTTTTTTCAAGCGGTCGGCCTGGGTGGACCGACATTGTGCCTCGTCTGGCCGGCGGCGGTGATCATGAGCCTTGGAGTCGCATTCACCGTTTTGCGCCCGGCGCGCCCCGCGCTGACTCAGCCCGCTACGGTCGACAAGGCCCTGTTTCTGCTGGGGAATATGGTGGTGGGAACGGCCGGATTCTGGACGTACATTCGTCTCACACGTTTACCCACCCAAGTTTGGTACTACTTGCCGTTCATGACGCTTTTGATCCTTTGTGTGGAATTGGGGGGCCGCATCGCCGCGGATATCAAGCCCTGGTTCCGATGGGTTCCGGTCGCGGCTTCGGCGCTGGTGTTTGTCGGCATGCTTTTTTATACCTGGCCCGCGCTGGAGATGCGATTCACCAACGTCGACCTGTTGGTGGAACCGTTGGCCGAGCAAGCGACGGCCGGTGACCTGGTCGTCGTTTGTCCCTGGTACGTCGGACTGAGCTTCGATCGCTATTATCGCGGCGAGGCGCCTTCGATGAACTTCCCCGACGTGGAACGGGAGCGCAAAGCGCACGGAGGCTACCAGGAGATCAAGCAGAAAATGGCCCAGGACGACCCGATTCGCGCGGAACTGAAACGGATCGAAGAAACCCTGCGCGCCGGAGGACGGATCTGGCTCGTGGGGAGACTCGACTTCCTGCCACAGGGCGCTCGCCCGCTGAGGCTACCCCCCGCGCCCCATCCGGATCTGGGTTGGAGTGAGGCGGCGTACGAGACATCCTGGTCGCAGCAAGCCGCATTTCTATTGCAGACGCGGGGAGCGACAATCCGACAGATTCCCGTGCCTGTGACGGTTCGCGTCAATCCTTACGAGAACCTCCCTTTATTCCTCATTGAGGGATGGCGGGAACCATCGCCACCCTAAAGTCGCCCTCGCCCGCCCCATTAAAGCCGGCATTCCAGCGTGATATGCGTGTAGGGCACGCGCAACAAATCGTGGTGAATGCGCGCCGCGACCTGGGAGAACGACCGAGAGGCGATCGCCACCAGGGCCTTCTCGCTTCGAATGAATTCGCCCCGATCCATCCGCAACAGCAAGCGCGCAAAGGGCGATTGGCCATCGACCCAGCAGCCGTCCAACGACACGAAGCGCCCTGCCGGCCTCAAGGCGAGTCGTGCCATTTCGAACACCTTGCACGCTTCGTTGTCGTCGAGATGGTGCAAAAGGCCCATGGCCATCACGATATCGAATGACCCGGGAGAGGAGATGGCGGCCTCCGCGACCGATTGGCAAACGAAGGTTCCACGAGAGCCAAAACGGGCGCGCGCATGGGCGATGTAATCCGGGCTGAGATCGATCCCCGTGTATTGAACTTCAGGGAGTAACGCCAGAATACCGGCCGGCCCGCAACCGATGTCAAGGATGCGGTCGCCCGTCGAGGGCCTGATGAACGACCGCACATAGGCGGCGCCGGAGTTTCCGGACAAGCATTTCTGAAACGCGCGGTAAACGCGCGGCACGCCCAACAAACGGTGCAACTGGCTCAGCATGGAGGAAACGGCATTCTTACTGCCTCGGCATGTCGGTTGAACACCAGGTCCCCGATTCTTGGCCATTGGGCGACGTTCGTCAAGAGTCGCCCGATTGCGGTTCAAGCCACTGCGGCGCCGTCGAATGGTGTCGCGCAACCGTGCGCGACAAGCTTGACGGGACGTAGCCCAGTGATAGCATCGTGACGTGAAAGGCATCCACGGCTATGCTGAGATGACTCGTGCCCGCTGACCCATTGTGGCGACCCAATGCTGACGGAGTGCTCATCCCCAATGAGCCCCCGGAGCATCGTGATCACGAGTACGATCCGGCGGGTTTCGACGTGCTCCAGGAGATGCAGGCGCGTCACTTCTGGTACCAGGGACGGCACCGCTTCATCTTGCATGCGCTGAAGCGATCCCTGCCACCGGCGAACGGCGAGCGACGCCGAGGGATTGACCTCGGGGGAGGCTGCGGTGGTTGGGTTCGATATTTGAAGGAGAAGGCTCCCGACCTGTTCGACGAGCTGGCCATGGCTGACTCGTCGGTACGCGCGTTGACACTGGCAGCCGGCGTCGTTGGAGCCGATGTGAAGCGATTTCAGGTCGACCTTTTGAAACTGCCTTGGGATCGGCGCTGGGACGTCGCGTTCTTGCTCGACGTGCTGGAGCACATTCCACAGGACCTGGAAGTACTCCAGCAGATCCGCGAGGCGCTGCGGCCGGGCGGACTGTTGCTCGTGACGACGCCGGCGCTTGAGTGTTTTTGGACGTATAACGATGACCTGGCTCACCACGTGCGACGATATTCCCGGCACGATTTTCGTTCTCTAGCGGAACGAAGCGGCTTCGAACTCGTTCTCGCAAGGTATTTCATGTTTTTTCTCAGCCCCGCATTGGTTCTCAGCCGGATGAAGGCGCCGCAATGGCGCCAAATGACCCAAGACCAGATTCGCCGGCACGTGCTCCAGACACATGCCATCCCCGCCTGGCCGGTGAACCGGGTATGTCGGTTCATTTTCCATTGCGAGACACCCTTGGGGATCTGGATGCCATTTCCTTGGGGCACTTCCATTCTGGCAGTCCTTCGGAGAACTACGGAATCATGACGCGAGCGGATTGTGTTCGCCAGGCCAAGCTGGGGTCCTCGCCTCACTGATTTCTGGTCAAACGGTAACCGTTTCCCAACAATTGACACGACTCACCGTTTCTAAAAGATGCGACGCTTGCGGTTCGAGTGGTTCGTGGATAAGTTGAGTTCATGCCGTGTCTGAGCGATTTCCATGATCCATGCCCAGGCAATGTCGACATTGGCTTCGGAGTGCCCCACATTCTCGATCGTCGTCACGATTTATAATGATGGCTATTTGACGGAGCCATTTTGCCAAGAGTTCCAGACGGTATTTCGGCAGTATCTGGGCGTGCAGGAGATCGCTGGGAAGGTGGAGTTGATCTTCGTCAACGACGGAAGCATGGACGACTCGCTCAACGAGTTGAAGGACCTGGTTCCACGGTTCCGATTCGTGAAGGTGATCGACCTGAGTCGCAATTTTGGACAGCACATCGCGATCTTGTGCGGGTACCGGGAAGCCGCGGGGCGGTTTGTTGGTCGACTGAACGTCGACATGCAGGATCCCCCGTCGGAGCTCCCGCTCTTGCTGGACGCGATCCAAAGCGAAGACGTCGATCTTGTCGTCGGCATCCAGAAAATCAGGCACAGCCGTTGGCTGGACGTCATGACCGCGCGCTTCTTCTTCTGGTTCTTCAATCTGCTGACCGGCGCGAAGATTCCCCAGAATACGGCGACGTTGCGGGTCATGAACCGGCGATTCGCCGACGCGTTCAAGCAAGTCAACGACAAATTTCCGTTCGTTCAAGGATTGGAAAACTGGTTTGGCTTTCGGGTAAAGTACATCCCCACCGAGCATCGCCTGCGCGGCGACAACAAATCATCGTACACGCTGCTGAAGCGCCTGAAACTCGCGATTGATGCATCGATTGCCTTCTCCGATCGACCGTTGCGGTTCACCGTCTACCTCGGGCTGATGTTCTCCGCCCTTGGGTTTACCGGCCTGGTGGGCATCACGGTCCTGCGTCTCTTGAAGCCGGATATTCCCGCCGGCTATAGCTCGATCATGGCCGTGTTGCTGTTCTTCGCAGGTATCCAGATCTTCGTGATTGGGCTTTGCGGCTTGTACATCGGCAAGATCCTGGCACAGGTCCAGGATCGCCCCGTGTATCTGATCCGTGAGCGGGTCAATTTCGAGTAACCGTCTTTTCGACAGATTCGCCACAATTCCATGCACGAATCGACTCAAATCAGCTATTCCTCACAGGACAGCCTGGCGGCACGCGACGAGCTGTTTCAGCTCATGGCCGGCTACCCGGCGACCGACGAGGAAAAAGAGCGATCGCTGGGGTTGTTCCTGCGCGGCTCGCTCTTGGCCCGCATTCTGGGAATTTATGAAATCTATGAGCAGATCGTAAGTCTGCCGGGATTGGTGTTCGACGTAGGAACGTGGCGTGGACAGACGGCCGTGATTTGCGAGAACTTGCGGGCCATTTTGGAGCCGTTGCACTTCAATCGCCGGATCGTGTGTTTCGACACGTTCGAAGGATACAAAGGCTTCTCCGGCCTCGACAAGGCCAGCGACGTGCACCGCGATGGGACCTATCACGCGGGGGGCGAGCAATACGCCGAACTGTTGTCTCGTATCCTGGTGCTGCACGAGCGGAACAACGCGATGGGGCATTGTCACGGCAAGCACCGCGTCGTCGCCGGAGATTGCCGGGAAACCGTGCCTCGCTTTTTCGAGGAAAATCCTAATGAACTGGTGGCGCTAGCGTTCTTCGACGTCAACAGTTACGACCCGACGGCGAAAGCCTTTGACGCGGTCTTTGATCGCGTCGTCCCCGGCGGCATCATCGCATTCTGGCAGTTGACGCGAGATCTAATCCCCGCCGAGGGGCGAGTCTACGCTGAACGCATCTTGAGCTCAAGGAAGCACATCTTGCGCCGCACGATGCGCTACCCAGGGCTCTGCTACTTGATCAAGGACTGACCGGCATGCAAATCGTCGTCGTCGGCAACGGTGCCGTTGGGATGATGATCGCCTGGGAGGTTCTCAGCCGGTTACCAGAGGCGCGAGTTACCCTCGTTGCGCCCCAGGCGCGCACGGGCTGCGCGTCGGCTGCCGCGGCAGCCATGTTCAACTCGTTTGCCGAGCTCGACACGGGAACGCTCCTCAACAAGCTCGAAAAGGAAAAATGGCAGTTCAACCGTTTGGCGGCGCCACGATGGCCCGCCCTGCTGGGGCGACTGAAGGAAGAGTCAAAATGCGCAATTCATGCCGGCTTCGGCACGTTTGTCATCAACAACCACGTCTCGGATGAGCTGGAAGATCGGAATTTCGACGCGATCCTCGAGGCGCTCAAACTGTTGGATGAACCCCATGAACAGGTCTCGCCGGCGGCGATTCCTTTCTATCGGCCGGCGTGCCGCAGTCGCTCGACGCGCGCCGTGTTCATTCCCCGCGAGGGTTGGGTCAACCCGGTCGACTTGCTCGAAGCGCTCACGATCGTGCTGGGCAATTCTGGTCGGATGACCTGGGTCGATGCCTGTTGCAAGCGTCTGGAGTCGGACAGTCGCGCTGTTCGCGCCGTGGTCACTGATGATGAGCGGTTCCTGAGCGGTGACGCCTATGTCTTGGCCCCGGGGGCCAACTTCAGCCAGATCGTGCAGAGCTCGCGGCTCGACATTGGATTCCCGAAAGTGTTTTATGGGGTGGGATGCACGATCCTCTTGAATACGGGCGACAACACGCTGAACCACTGTGTCCGAACGCCCAACCGGGGACTTGCCTGCGGTGTGTACGCCGCACCAAGAGATCCCAGCCACACGGTCGTTGGCGCGAGCAATTTGATCAGTCCGGTGCCGACGAATCATGCTCGGGCGACCAGCGTTTACACGCTCCTCAAATCGGCCATCGAGCAGATCAATCGCGATTACTATCGAGCGGAGCTCGAATCGATCAACGTCGGCTGGCGTCCGACCTCGGAGGACACGCTTCCCCTGATTGGCCGCACCGCGATCGAAAACCTTTTCGTGGCTACCGGCACGAAGCGTGACGGATTGCATTGTTCGCCGCTGATCGCCCAGTGCATTACCGATCTTATCGTCGGCGGCGAGCCACCGTTTTGCCTGGACTCGTTCAGACCGGACCGCTCGCCGACGCGAATCTACTCGCGCCGCGAGGCCATTGAAACGACCGTCCGTCAGACGATCAACGCGGCATATCAGCACGATTTCGTGCCCGCCAAAAACCGCATGCTTGAGGAAATGGAACGATTCCATCGCGACGACCTTGAAGCGCTGCACGATCAGGTTGGCGCGATCGAATGGGGAATCCCTCCCGAAATGGTCTCGATGTATCGCTACAAGCACCTGCCGGCCGCCTCGCCGCGCGGCGGAGCCTAAAGAGACCTGCCGAATTCAAGGTTCAGTCTGATGGTCGAGTCCGGCAAACGAGTCGCGGTGGTGCAATCAAACTACATTCCCTGGAAGGGCTATTTTGATATTATCCAGCGGGTCGATGCTTTTGTATTTTACGACGACGTGCAATACACCAAGAACGACTGGCGGAACCGCAACCGGATCAAGACCCAGGCCGGGCTCAAGTGGTTGAGCGTGCCGACGGGCACTGATCTCGATCGGCGCATTTGCGACGTGCCGATCGAGAATTCGCACTGGCAAACAAAGCATCACAAATCACTCGTCCAGGCGTATTCAAAGGCACGCTGCTTTCGCCAGTTTTCCGGATGGTTGGAGCACGTCTATTGCGCGCAGAATTGGACCAACCTCTCGGAACTGAATCAATTCGTGATTCGAGAAATTGCATCGCGGTTCCTGGGCTTAGGCACCCAGTTTCTTTCGGCGACGGACTTTTTGCTTTCCGGCAGGCGTGCTGACCGTCTGCTTGATCTGTTGAGCCAGGTTGGCGCCAAAGTCTACCTCAGCGGACCCTCGGCGAGAGCATATCTGCCCGAAGCAGAATTTGCGCTCGCGGGAATCCGCGTTGAATACGTCACGTACGAGGGGTATCCCGAGTACGAGCAGTTATTTCCGCCATTCGTCCATGAGGTTTCGATTCTCGACCTGTTACTCAACGTGGGAGATGAGGCACGTCGCTACATCCCGCTCCGCTGAGCGAATTCCCGTCCCGGACTCAAGGTCTCGTCGATTTCGATGCGCGAGTTTGCAGTCGAGCTTAGCGCGTTGCCAATGACTCATCGAGAGGGGCCGCGACCCAAGTCGTCGCGGAGCATTCGGGCGATTTCCTGGCCAATCGACGGCCACGGAGGATTCGTCGAATCTCCTCGACGACGTGGTCTTGCTCTTCCTCACGGATCTCGTGATAAAACGGCAGCCGCAACAGTCTGCCGCTGACGGCTTCAGTCACCGACATGTCGCCATGCGTTCTGCCGGTCGACCTGCCCACGGGGGAAGAGTGCAGCGGGACATAATGAAACACCGCATGGATTTCCATTGTTTTGAGCTGCTTCAGCAAGTCATCACGCGTCTCCTCCGTCGGCAATACCACGTAAAACATATGGTAGTTACTTTCGCGATCCACAGGCGTGACGGGCAACCGCAGCAATCCTTCCGCTTCGAGCGGTTTGAGCCCTTGACGATAAACCTCGTAGATCGCCCGTCGTCGCTCGGCGATCTGGTCGAGCAGCTCCAATTGTCCATAGAGAAACGCGCAGCAGAGCTCGCTGGGGACGTACGAACCGCCGATATCGACCCAGGTGTACTTGTCGACCTGGCCGCGAAAGAATTGCTTGCGGTTCGTTCCCTTGTCGCGGATGATCTCAGCGCGTTCGACTAAATCGGGCGAATTGATCGACAACGCCCCCCCCTCGCCGCAGATGTAGTTCTTCGTTTCGTGGAAGCTAAAGCAGCCCAGGTGGCCGATCGACCCCAGAGCTCGACGGTCGTAAAAAGCGTTGACCCCCTGCGCGGCATCTTCGACGACGAGCAGGCCGTATTTTTCGGCGATCGTCATGATCCGGTCCATTTCGCACCCCACGCCGGCATAATGGACCGGAAAGATGGCCTTGGTTCGTGGCGTAATCGCCTCTTCGATCAGGTCATCGTCGATGTTGAGCGTGTCGGGTCGGATGTCGACGAAGACCGGTTTGGCTCCCAGGCGGACGACGGCATTGGCGGTTGAGACGAACGTGAACGAGGGCATGATCACTTCGTCGCCTGGCCCAAGGCCGCAAAGCATGGCGGCCATCTCCAATGCGGCCGTGCATGAAGGCGTCATCAGCGCCTTGTGGATGCCAAACCGCTCCTCGATCAACCGCGAACAGTTCCGCGTGAACTGGCCATCCCCCGAGATATTTCCCAGAGCCACCGCCTGGGCGATGTAATACAGCTCCTTGCCGGCGATAAAGGGCTTGTTGAATGGGATTTCGGAGGGCATCGAGGCGCTCGCTGTTCGGGTCGCACTGTGTCGCTTGGTTTTCAAGGGCGCTTGGTTGCCAAGCACCTCTAGTCTGGCAAGGTCTTGTTTCGGAAATGTAAGCGATTCATTCAGAACATGTTAATCGTCGCGGATGCCGCTATTCGTCGGTAACATCGTTCAGGTGGAGCGAATCAAACCATCGTCTCCAGAAGGTGAGACTCCGCTTCCGGGTCGCTTCGAAGGTCGAGTCGTTCGAGAAGGTCGCCCCGTCGAACTTGCGGCTGATGAAACGCAGGGCGTCGTTGGCCGCCCAGAAGACGCTTTCGTCCCGATCATTGAGGGCCTCGATTAAAAGCGGCACCTGCTGCAAATCGTGGGTTCGCGCCAAGAGCTTGAGGGCGGCGGCACGCTGTTGCGGCGATTTGTCGTGCGAGAGCAAATCGCGGAGTCGCTTTTGGATATCGTTCAAGTGGTCGTCGTCGCCGGCGAGGCTTTGTTCTTCCAGGCCGTCAATCGCTGCCTGGAACTCAGGGTCGTAAGGGTTGCCAACGATCCCAAGCAGCTCCTCCGCCGGCCCGGACAATGGCTTGCGTTTCACGGTGCCTTTGCGCATTTGGAGATCGCCTTCGCCCGCCGGCAGACCGCGGCCACCGACGAGCAGACCTGAACCGAGACGATTCAACCCCCTGAGTTTCTTGTACATCGAGCGCAACAGGAACAGGCTGGCGAAACAAGTATCGCAAACGTCGCCACACCCACGTTTGGTACTTGCCCAATGGCCATCCACTTCTTGCGCCTTGAGCAGAAATGCGGCACCGTCGTCGTACCAGTCGGACTCGTCGTCGAGCCTTCCCCGGGTAAAATCGCGGAACGTTCTGTAGCGCTCGAGTGCATAGAGGTAATAGAAGACAAAGTCGACCGGGCTGTCCGTGATGTTGGCGTCGATGTACCGGTTCGCCTTGGCCATTCGCTCGAGGAGCATTGCACCATCCACTTCCGTCGATTCCTCGCCCTGGCGGCGCTGGACAGGCTTTTTTACCTTTCTTAACACCGAGTCGCCGTTGTCGTCCTCGAGCCCGGTATTGAGCAGGCCGAAGAAGTCGGCGCACACGAACAGGCTGCCGGCACCCGCGGCGCACATGCTCAGCGTGGTTAGTTCCTGTTCGACAGGCGTGAAGTTGCCGGGATCGTTGCCCTGATAACCGTGAGCTCCGTCAGGATCCTGCGTGCGCATCAACCAGTTGGCGGCTCTTTCCCAGCAATCCCGCGGCGTGTCGTAGCCCGCCGCGTCGGCGGACCACAACCCTAGCACCACATGCTGAGTCATCGACGTGTCGCCGGTTTCCAAGTGCGTATAGCCCCAGCCGCCGTGTGGTTTTTGCACTTCACAAAAGTGCGCGATCAGTTTTTCAATCGACTTGGCCGACTTCTTTTGCCGCTCGTCGGGCAATTCAGTCAGAAAGATAAGCATCAGACTGGCTGAGTAAATGTCGACGCCAACCTTCTGGAACTGCAGAACTTCATTGATCCTGACAAAGGCTTGTTGAACTCTGGGATGGTCCGGTCGGCCGGCCTTGAGAAACACAAGGCCGGTGATCGCCAGTGGGCCGGGGCTATTGAGGTCCTCGATATCGGCCAGGTAAGTGCAAGCCCGGTCAACTGCGGCCCGAACGTCGGGACTATCGGGAGTGAGCGCCTGGACGCGCGTCGCGGCGACGAGTGCGCCGATCGCGGCGAGGCAAACGTGCCGCACTACCGACGTGCGCTGCGTGGGTTCCATCAATCGCGTCAAGGGAGCTGAAATGCCTCCATCATAGCGGCGAAATGGCGGAGTAAGGGCACGCTCATCGAATCCTAACCATGTATTCGTTCGTGTACAAAACCTGGCTTTGATTGGGTGGCCATTCGTACCCAGCCCAGTCCTACCCAGCGAAACGGGTCCCGCCGGGAAGACAGCCTTCCCGGCGGAACCAGAATCGAAACCACCCACGTCAAATCCGGCCAGGCCGCGACTTTAGTAGTCGACGGTGTTGGTGCTGATCTTCTCGGCGGCGGTCAGCAGGTAGTGAAACGTAATCGGGTTGATGTCCTGTGAGATGAACTGAACGTGGCCATCCAAAAACACGAAGTTCGCACCGACGCCGTGAAAGCTGAACGGTTCCTGGTTCGGCCCGCATTGCTGTGTGGTTTGCCAAATGCAGGTGGGCGGACCGCCAAAGGGGTACGAATTGTTGTTGATGACCCGCTGCGCGCCAACCACGGTCGAGACACCGCTGTTGGGCGCTCCGTTGGTGCCAAAATCGCTGTTGGGCTCGATCCAGCGCCAGCCGGCCCGGTTCAGGCCGGTCGGCCCGGGCACCACACCGACACCGAGGTTGTTGGTCGCCGGAATCACGGCCGCGGCGTTTGGGCTTGGGTCTTGATATTGGCTGGAAAAGTACTCGTTGCGGCCGGCATCCTCGGAGACAGCAATCGTGCGACTCAAGCCATCGACGATCTGGCTCACCGTGTTGCCGACAGCCGTAATCCCCCCCTTCAATCGCCACAGCCCTCCCGAGGCTTCCATCTTGTTGCCGGATGCCGGGGTCCAAGTCAGGTCGATCGTGGTGTACGTATTCCCGCCGTAGTCGGTGTAGCCGTAACCGAACGAATCGAGGCCGGTCTTGGGCCGCAGGGGGTTCGTTGGGCAGAGGAAGGTCGGTATCGCGACCTGGCCGGCGCCGCTGGCGGTGTTCTGAGTGTCGCCGTAGAAGTAATTTGTGTTTACCGGGTCGTAGGCTTCTTGTTGTTCGACGAAGGGCAAAATCCAATACAAGGCGCCGAAACCGCCGGTAGCGCCGGTGTAGGTCCACCCCCCTTTTCCATAGACGCCCGCGTAGCTGCCGTCGGATACGGTGCTGGTAAACCAGGTCACCGGCACTCCGTTCGGCGCGGGCAACCCGGCTCCGTTATTGAACGCGGCCCAGCCCGATACCGCCCAATTAGCGGGAACGGGTGGCTCGTTTGCCCAAGTCGCAGTCCCGTTGGCGGGCACCACACCGCTGTAGTTCGAGCCTTGTCCGGCGTCGGGGAACGCTTTTTTCTGGTCCTGGAACGTGTGCAGCGCCAGGCCGATCTGTTTCAGATTGTTCGCGCAGGTGTTTCGGTTGGCGGCTTCTCGCGCTTTCTGGACGGCGGGCAGCAGCAGCGCTACCAAAAGGGCAATGATCGCAATCACGACCAACAATTCGATGAGGGTAAAACCCCGTCTTGTGCTTCGTATTCTCAACACAGTCTCGCTTTCTTTGGAGGGTTTTTCAGGGTCAAAAGCCATACAACGACAACTCCTTTCAGGTCGTCGCGTGCTTCCGGTCGGTCCAGTCAGCCATCACGACATCGGCGGGAAAAGATAAAGGTCTCCCGTGATCGAGTCGACCGTGAAAACTCCTGCTTGGGGCGTCAGTCACCAATCGCGTTTCCGTCACAATCACGACCATCGTTGTGATGATAGTGATGTTGATGCCAGGCACAGCAATTAATGTGCCAAGATCTTTGGTTCGTCCGGCTTCGTTAGGTGCGGCGCAGACCGCAACAAAACATTAAGCGGTGGCCGCAGTGGTGCGAGTTGCGTTTGTGCTGAAGATCAAACAGGTCCGATGTTCTCTTGGTTGCCATCACGCACCGAATTCAACCATCCGATTGGCACGGAAAACCAGCACATACGACGGAAGCCATCAAATTGGACGGCCACCGATGTCATTCCTTGGCCCGTTCGTGAAGGTGCGACACCTCAAGCCGATCGACGACGTTCAGCACGCCCGCCACATGGCGGCAGCACTCGCAGATTCTCCGTTTGACCGTCTCGGAGGTTACCGGGCCGCGTACAACTGCTGTTCCGCAGGCAAACTCGATACGGAGGGCGTCCACTCCTGAGATCTGGCGGATATGCAGATAATTGGCGATTCGCTGCTCGAGCCCGCTACGGGCCATTTCGCCGGACCGTGACGGCCACACGGTTTGCTGGTCTTCTAATTTCACGAATGGCATTGGTCGTTCTTTCGTTGCAGGCCAGCCAGCCGCGTGGTGGCGATTCGGCAGGCGGGAGCCTTGTCGCCACCACCTCCGCGGAACCCTGGACGTGGCACTCGGCAGGGAGCAGTTCCATTGTTCGCCGGACACCTTTTGCAAGCCGGCGTTCAAATGGCAACTATAATTAGCAACATAGTGATGATTTAGTGAAACGAGCAATCTACGTGCCAAAAACGCGACGATTCCTAAATTGGGCTGGCGACGCTGGAAAATGCGAGTGGCAAGATTTTCTGCCGCTCACAAGCCAGCCGATTTGCTGGAATTCCTGGCGAGTTTTTCGCATTCCGTTGAATGCGGCCAAGCTCGTCGAGGAACACGGCAATCCCCGGCGACGGCTGGCCCGCTCAGACTGGCTCAATCGGCGTACGGATTGGCCGGCTTCTCGGATAGCTGCGGTTGGGTTTGCTGCTGGCCGGGCTTTTCGTTTTTGGATTTCGTTCCCCTTGCCGACTCGAGCGTCGCTTCACCATCCAACCACCATTCCGCGAACTTGTCTTCGCACCAGACAAGGCTGACCCTGATTTCGGGCTTGCCCGCGATGCCGATTTCCAGATCGGCCAATGCATCGACTACGGCGGTCGATCCTTCGTATTTCTTGAGCAGTTTCCGGATGTCGCCAACTTTGACATCGACCGTGGCATCGCCCGTCACGTCTTCCCAGGCCTTGGGGCGGACCTTCTGGTACCATTGATCGAGCTTCTTGGCCGTACCCGGCTTGGCCAACCGCTTGAGCGTTTTCCACTCGCCCTTGCCCAGGGCTTTGCCGGCCAGCACTGCACGCTCCTCCAGATCGCCCGGCAACGGTTCGTCAGGCTCCATCCACAACGAAAGACCATACAGCAGGGCCGCGGCTGCCAACCCAAGCACAATCCACTGCCAGACTCGCGACAGTTGCTCGAACCGTCGCACGAACCACGGCGGTCGGTCGTCGGTGGCTTGTAGCGCGGGATCGCCCTCTTTGAAGTCAGGCGGGCGTTCGCCCAAGAGCGCCCCGTCCAGCGTCACATGGAACACTCGCTTACACTGCTTGCATACAAAGCTATGGTCAAGTCGGTTGATCCTGACCTTTCCTCGTAGCCCGCACTTTGGGCACTCGATCGGCAAGTATTGAAATTGATCGTCTTGGCCAGTCAGCACCATCTGCCGCGCCTGCCTTTGCAATCAGCTCGCTGGAGTTTTCGGTTTGCCAGACGGCGGCGACGCGAGCCAGTTGACTTTCTTGACCTGCCAGCCCCATTCTTTGGTAAACAGATTGGGCAGTTTTCGCAGTTCGATCTTGAGCAACCGCGAATCGAGTGAACCATCGACCGACACCTCGTAAACGTCGACCACATTAAACTCGTCGTAATCATCCAGCGCAAGCCGCAGGCCCTCGTTGCGAACGTAATGAACTCGCGATTTGCCCGCCAGCGATCGAAGCGTGCGCGCCGGTTCCTGATTCAAGAAGTTTTCGAGTCGTGCCTTGCGGTCGGGGTCCTGTTCGTATCGCTCCGCCAGGTTTTCGTCGATGGGCAACCGGACCCAGTGCGGGTCGATGAGCTCGAACGCCTTCTCAAATTCTCCCTCTTCGAACGCCGTAAACCATTCGAGCGCGAACCGGCGCGCCTCGCCGTGCAGGCGAAGGGGTTTCAACAGCGTGTGGGCGGCGGCGGTCGAGCCGAATAGCAGCGAACAGGCCAGGCCGACGATCGCCGCGCGGCGGCCCGACATGGCGCGCCCCGACGCCGCAATCCGCCAGAGCGCCAAACCATTGACCACGACTCCGGCCAGCGCCACCGAGCAAAAGAACACGCGCCAATATGCCAAAAGCGAAAGGCAACCAAGGATGGCACCGGCGATCGCAAGGCCACAGACCGGCAGGTAGCCCTCGACCGGTTCGCCCTCTTCGCCAGGAGGGGTTACTGGTGAGAGATGAGGGGTGAGGGGTGAGTCGTGGCTCGCGTCGAGACTCAACGTTGAGGTGTGACTCATGTGGTGAAACGTGGAGGGTGACTCAAGTTACAACTGACTAATGACAAAGGACGAATGACTACTGACAAGTGACCAATGACTAATTTGGCACTTGCTTGTCGTCGTAGATATCTTGTTCATCCGCGGTAATCAGCTTCCGCAATACCCCAGGATCGATATCTTGACCGATGGAACGCACGCTGCCGTCGCAATAAAGCACATTGGCGGCGCCCGGGTGCCAGCTCCAGATTTCTTCGTTCGGCCCGCAATTCGCCTGACTCCAAAGGCAGCCGGGCGGTCCTCCCCAGGGAGTTCGATTTCCATTGATGGCCGAGACCTTGTTCGCCGGCGAATTGTTGGGCTGACCGGAAATTCCCCCGGCGCTGGCCGGTTCGGCCCAGCGGTTCATGGCGCGATTGCCGCTGGGTGTGGCGGCATCGCCGGCAAACGGGCCGGCAGTGGTCAGGTTGTGGGTCGTCAGCCACTGCTTGTACGTGATTTGTCCCGTCCCGTTCCAAACCAAGGCGTTGCCATTGCTGAACACCGGATCGGGATAAGCCGATTGGGTATTGGGAAATATCGTTTCATAGTTTCGGCCCGCGTCTTCGACGACGGCGATGGTACGGCTCAAGCCGTCGGTGATCTTCGCCGTCAACGTCCCTCCCAACCGCAGCGCCCCGGCTTTACGCGCCAGCGGATTGCGAGTACCAGTGGTGGGGTCGATATCGGTATAGGCGATCGGCATGTAGTCGGTTTGGCCAAACCCGTTCGGGTCGGGCATCCGAAGCGTGTTGCTTGGGCAGAGCAAGGCAGGGATCGCGAGCTGCGACAAATCGCGATTCGCCGGGCACGCGGCGTCGTTATAGGCATAGTTCAGGTTCACACCTTCGCTCCGGAACCGTTCGTCCCAAAGGTAGGGAAGAACCAGGCTGAACGTCGATGCCACTTCGAACACCGTGGCGGGCGGGTTCTGCGTGAAATCGGTCCCCTCACCGCTGGAGGGGAGCCGACCCCTCGACTGCTCGAACTGCGCCATGGCCTGGCCGATCTGGTGCAAATTGCTTTGGCATGTTCTCCCTCGGGTCGATTCGCGAGCCGCCTGCAAGACGGGGAGCAACAACGCAAACAACAGGCCAATCACCGAGACGATCACCAACAGCTCGATGATGGTAAATCCGGGCTTATTGGTGGCTTTTCCGCGCCGAGCCAGGCGCGATCGTTGCCGGCTATGTTCGTTTTCCGCGTTGCATGTATTCATCATTTGGCTTCCTCCTGGCGTGGGCACCTTTCGAACTTCAGCCGCCGACATAAGCCGGTGCATGCGCCAAGTTCTCCGAACGTGATTGGCAAATCTCGTGCCGATATCCACATCAAGGAGTCGTTCAGTTCCTAATCGAGCGGAATATCGAACTTGTTCTCTTCGGCTTTGACGGTCAATCTCAGCCCGGATGTCTCAGTCTTCTTGTATTTATCGGCCAGCACGCCCGCGACCGCAGCGCTTTGTTCGAGCCAGATCTCGTACTCACCCGGTACAAGTCCGGCAGCGGTCGGAAAGGCGCCGGCGCTGTACGTTCCGTCGGGCTTGACTCGAGCGCTGCCGTTGTACGACTCGGTCTCCAGGCATTTGAAGCCGATGACCAGCCCCTCGCTCGACTTATCGCCCGCCACAGTGACCTTGCCGGTGACTGGATAAGTCGTCGGCAGACCAGGCAATTTCTTCGTGCATCCGGCCACTAAAACCATCAGGGCGCTCAGGCAGGCCGCGCGCCAAGCCGGCGATCGAAACGGGTTGTTCATCGAGATCCTTTCGAGTTAAGTCTTATCCAGCGAAACGGGTCCCGCCGGGAAGGTAACCTTCCCGGCGGAACCAGAATCGAATCCACCTACGTCAAATCCAGCCAGACCGCGACTTTAGTAGTCGACAGTGTTGGTACTGATCTTCTCGGCGGCGGTCAGCAGGTAGTGAAACGTAATGGGGTTGATGTCCTGGGAGATGAACTGAACGTGGCCGTCCAAAAACACGAAGTTCGCACCGACACCGTGAAAGCTGAACGGTTCCTGGTTCGGCCCGCACTGTTGCGTGGTTTGCCAGATGCAGGTGGGCGGACCGCCAAAGGGGTACGAATTGTTGTTGATGACCCGCTGCGCGCCGACCACGGTCGAGTTGCCGCTGTTGGGCGCTCCATTGGTACCAAAGTCGCTGTTGGGTTCGATCCAGCGCCAGCCGGCCCGATTCAGGCCGGTCGGCCCGGGCACCACACCGACACCGAGGTTGTTGGTCGCCGGAATCACGGCCGCGGCGTTTGGGCTTGGGTCTTGATATTGGCTGGAAAAGAACTCGTTACGGCCGGCATCCTCGGAGACAGCAATCGTTCGACTCAAACCATCGACGATCTGGCTCACCGTGTTGCCGACAGCCGTGATCCCCCCCTTCAATCGCCACAGCCCTCCCGAGGCTTCCATCTTGTTGCCGGATGCCGGGGTCCAGGTCAGGTCGATCGTGGTGTACGTATTCCCGCCGTAGTCGGTGTAGCCGTAACCGAACGAATCGAGGCCGGTCTTGGGCCGTAGGGGGTTCGTTGGGCAGAGGAACGTCGGTACCGCCACCTTGCCGGCGCCGTTGGCGGTGTTCTGGGTGTCGCCGTAGAAGTAATTGGTGTTGACCGGGTCGTAAGCTTCTTGTTGTTCGACGAAGGGCAGAATCCAATACAAGGCGCCGAAACCGCCGCTAGCGCCGGTGTAGGTCCAACCCCCTTTTCCGTAGGCGCCCGCGTAGCTGCCGTCGCTTACGGTGCTGGTAAACCAGGTCACCGGCACTCCGTTCGGCGCGGGCAAACCGGCTCCGTTGTTGAACGCGGCCCAGCCGGATACCGCCCAGTTCGAAGGAACCGGTGGCTCGTTTGCCCAAGTCGCAGTCCCGTTCGCGGGTACCACACCGCTATAGTTCGAGCCTTGTCCGGCGTCGGGGAACGCTTTTTTCTGGTCCTGGAACGTGTGCAGCGCCAGGCCGATCTGTTTCAGATTGTTCGCGCAGGTGTTTCGGTTGGCGGCTTCTCGCGCCTTCTGCACGGCGGGCAGCAGCAGCGCCACCAATAGGGCGATGATCGCAATCACGACCAACAATTCGATGAGGGTAAAGCCCCGTTTCGTACTTCGGATTCTCAACATGATCTCACGTTCTCCGGCGGGTTGAATGGTAGCTCAGGTGGGAAGGTCTTGCGGCGGCCGCTTCAGCGGCACGCCACTGCGATGGCGAGGCGAGGCACGGAACCAAGGTCCGGCACGTCACGCACCCCGTTGCGGGGCTTTTGGAGGGTCAAATGAACGAACAACGACTGCGTTCAGGTCGCGGGCCTCTGGTTGGTCCAGTCAACAATTGCGACATCGGTGGGAACTGGAAAAAGGGCCTCCCGTGATCGGGTCGGCAACGAGTTTTCTCCAACAAGCTGAGTTCGCCAATCTCATGGCAAAGTGGTTCCTACAACCAGATACATCACTAACACGGTAATGTTAATGATGATTACTAATATCGTCATCTTACCAATCTTTGTCAAGTCCAGCCTCGAAGATTTTTTTTCCATACCGATCCGCAGTCGCTGCATTTGGCGCAAAACGTGACGGTAGAATGACTTCCCGCCAGCGACAAGTTGGGCGGCGCCATGACGGCGCGGGCCCGCCAATCGCCAACCAAAACCTGCGATAACCCTAAATGGCCGGCGCGACGCGTACCGTCGCGCCTCTCCGCCATCACGATCGTGCGGTGCCAACATCGTTCGTCGCTGCTTCTGGGATGGGGCGGACGGTCTCTTTTGGTTCAGCGTCGTTTTTGCGTCGCAACTTCGTCCTTCGAATTGACCGAGCGTGCTCCATCCACGGCAAACCAAGGGGTTGCGGCACGTTTCTTGACGCCGCAACCCTCGCCAGCGCGATCGTCAGCGGGACCTCTCATCAGGAGGCTGATTCCCTCAGTGAATTCCACGTAACGGTCGAGCCAAATGTCCACCCAGCTGGTGACGTTGCCTTGGTCGAAACCGAGCGGCGAGGCATGTAAACCACTCCTCCAATCAACTCAGCTTGCGTGCCGGCGGGCATCCGTTTGTAACGATTGTGAAACGTGGCGCGATCGAGCTGTTCGCCGGCAACCAGGGGTGGCGCGGTGGAAGGGGGTGGGGTGGTCGATCAGGCTCATGTTCTCTCCTCCTCTGAGGAAGGCCCCACGTCGTGTTTTGATCCGCGGCCGACGGTCGCATTCGAACAACTTGCGTCGCCGTTTTTCGCCGCGCGGCGGCCTCCGCGCTGGCGACGGAATTCGCTGCCGGATGCTGGCGGCCATGCGCGTTTCGGCGACGGCGAATCGCGTGCGATGCCGATCCGCACCAGTTCACCTCAGGGCCACAGCGAGGGCGGTCTACGGCCCATCATAGGCCGGCGGCCGGCGTTTGGCCAAATTGCGTTTTCCCCGGCATTTCCTGGGGTTCCAACCGAACATAAGAAACATTATCGGACGTTGGAGTCAGGCCGGGAAAAGGCGGCATTTGGGCCAGAAACGCGATGCAACCCGGTACAGATTCCACGCTACGAACGTCGATCGCTTGAGGACGCTGCGTAGGCTTCGGCATCGGTCTCGTCAGCCCATCGCCTAACGCCCATCGCCTGACGCCTGTGCTTCGCCATCGACGGCCGCTTCCAGGAACACACCCATCTTGCGGAACTTGTCGTAGCGCGAAATCAAGAGCTCGTCGGTCGGCCGTCCAGACAATTCACGGATCGAACGGACGAGGTACATCTTCAGCCGGGTGGCCATCTGGTGGTGGTCGCGGTGGGCGCCCCCCAGCGGTTCCTCGATCACATCGTCGACCACGCCCAGCCCCAGCAGGTCCTTCGACGTGATTTTCAGCGCGGCGGCGGCCTGCTTGGCGTAGGTGCCGCTCTTCCACAAGATGCCGGCGCACCCCTCGGGGCTGATCACCGAATAATAGGCGTGTTCGAGGATCGCCACCTTGTCGCCGACGCCGATTCCCAACGCGCCTCCCGAGCCGCCTTCGCCGATGACCACGCAGACGATCGGCGTGGGCAGCCTTGACATCTCGAACATTGCGGTGGCGATGATCTGGGCCTGGCCTCGTTCTTCGGCGCCCACGCCCGGAAACGCACCGGGCGTGTCGATGAAGCAGATCACCGGCAGCCGGTACTTCGCCGCCAGCTTCATCTTCGCCAAAGCCTTGCGATAGCCTTCCGGGTTGGAACAGCCGTAACGGCACTCCTGTCGTTCGGCCAAGGTACGTCCTTTCTGCTGGCCCACGACCAAGACCTTGTATTGTTCGAGCTTGGCGAAGCCGGTCAACAATGCCCGGTCGTCGCCGAAGGTTTTGTCGCCGTGCAGCTCGACGAACTCCTCGAACAACAGGTTGAGGTAGTCGGTCGTGCGGGGCCGGTCGTCGTGGCGAGCGACCTGAATCCGCTCCCAGGGCTCGAGTTGGCTGTAAACCCGCTTTTTGGTTTCCACCAGCTCGCGGCGGACGCGGCGAATTTCCTCCGTCGCCTGGGGCGACGAGTCGCCGCGGGCTTCCAGTTCAGCCAGGCGGTTTTCCAGTTCGATGATCGGTCGCTCGAAGGCGAGCCGGTGGTTGATGGTAGCCATGGTGGAATAGATTACCCGACATCGCCGGTTACGTTAAGAGCAGCCCCTAAGACTCGTTTTACTCGCCCGCGGGCGCCAGCGGCCGTGGCGGCGGCTCCTTGAACATCTGGATCGAACGGAAAGTCTTCAAGAACTCGCCGATGTTCGCCGGCCGCGACTTGGGCCGCTTGGCCATCATCGATTGCAGCAGCTCGGAGAATTCCGTAGTCAATTTGCGGTTGTAGGCCTCGGCGGCGGGCACCGCCGACCTCAGGTGCTTGGTCAACAGATCGTTACTGCTCACGCCCGTGTACGGCAGCCTGCCCGTCGTGAGATGAAAGATCGTGCAACCGAAGTTATAGATGTCGGACGAGATGTCAAGCGGCTTTCCAAGGACCTGCTCCGGCGACATGTAGCTGCGCGTCCCCTGGACCTTCGCCCTGCGCGTCAGCAGCCTGGCCAGGCCGGTTTTCGCGCGCACGGCGAGCGCGAAATCGATCAGCTTGACCTCGCCCTCCAGATTGACGAGAAAATTGTCGGGCTTGATGTCGCGATGGACCCACCCCTTGGAGTTCATGTATTCCAGACCTTCGGCGGCGCGTTCGATGAGCGTCGGGAGCAGGAAGGCGACCTTGTCCAATACTTTTTCGCCTTCAACCACCTGGTGGATGATTTCCTTCATGTTGGGGTACGGAAAGAACTCCATGACCAGGTAAGGAATCTTGTGGCTCACCGCATAGTCGTCGATGCGAATCACGCGATCGCTTCTGAGCGCGTGGCCGACGGCGAACTCGTTCTTCATCGCGGCCACCTGTTCGCGGTCGCGGCGAAATTCCTCCAACAATAGCTTGATCGCGCAGCGCGTCTGGTCTTGGTCGTTGATCGCGGCCCAGACCTGGCATTGCTTGCCCGTCTTGATGATCCGCAACAAACGATAGGGCCCGACGTACTGTTGGCCTGCGACTGCCACTCGACCACGACTCCGTCCACCCCAGCGGGCGGCACTTGGAAAGGAAGAAATTCAAAGTGTTCCTGAAGAGCTTCAGTCTAACCGGCGGTTACGAAGGGAACAATCGGATCGGTCGAGCACTCGCTCATACACCTCGCGAGTGAGCTGGGTCATCCGCTCGTGCCGGAATTGCTGCGTGAACAGCCTGCGACCCTCGGCGCCCAATCGCTCGCGCAAGGCGGCGTCGAGCACCAGTTCATCGAGCGCGCGGGCAAGGGCCGCGACGTCGCGCGGCGGAAGCAGGAAGCCCGTCCGCCCAGGGAGCACCACCTCGCGGGCGCCGTCGACATCGTAGCTCACCACCGGCTTGCCTGCGATCAGGCCCTGAGGCAAAACCCTCGCCAACCCCTCACGCAAGCTGGCGTGGACCACAATGTCCATCGCGGCGATCAGCTCCGGCACGCGCGGGGATGGAACCAGACCGGTCAACTTGAAGTATGCGCCGAGCCCGGCCTTGTCGATGCGCCGCTCGAGCCGTGCGCGCCAAGCGCCGTCGCCGACAAACAGAAAACGCGCCTGCGGGTGTTTTTCCACGACACTTCGCGCGGCGTCGATCACGTCGTCGTGCCCCTTGAGACGGAACAGGCGCGCGATTTTGCCGATCACCACATGTTCATCGGTGTAACCCAATTCGCGCCGCGTTTGCAAGCGGTGCCGTTCGGCGGCGACCAGCGGCTCGACTTCCATGCCGCTGTAAATGGTCGTAAATTGTTCGCGCGGCGCGACACCGGCGGCGACCATCAATTCGGTCATGGCGTCGGCCACGCTGATGAAGGCGTGGCAGCGCCGGGCGGCCCAACGTTCGCAGGCGCGGAAAAACGCTCGCGAGACGGCGTTCTGGTACGGATGAAACGGCGCGCCGTGAACACCGTGGATGACCGCCGGCACGCCCGCGGCGGTGGCGGCGGCGCGCCCCAACAGGCCTCCCTTGGCGCTGTGCGTGTGCGCCACGTCAGGGCGATAGTCGTGGAGGATTCGCTTCAAAGCGCGGTAGCTCGTCCAATCGCGCATCGGGTGGATTGAACGCCGCAGTGAAGGTACGATCTTCAACGGAACGCCGCTGGCCTTCGCCCGTTCGAGCAAACTTCCCTCCGGTCCCAGCGCAGGTCCGGTGATCAGCAGCACCTCGTCGCCGTGGATCCTGATCAGATCCTCGCACGTCAAGAGCGTGTTCTCCTGCGCGCCGCCCAAGATCATGCGCGTAATGATATGGGCGATACGCATGAGGGAGGAATCAGGTTACAGGGAACAGAGGACAGGGAACAGAGGACAGGGAACAGAGGACAGGGAACAGAGGACAGGGAACAGAGGACAGGGAACAGAGGACAGGGAACAGAGGAGCAAATGGAAAAGGTTGCCTGGATGGGAGGCGAATGACAAATGACAAATGACTAGCCCTCATATTCGACTCGAACCAGGCACAGCCCCTCGGGCGGCGCGGTCATGCCGGCGGCGCTGCGGTCGAGGGCGACGAGCACTTCGCCCGGCCAGGTCTCGCCACGCACGCCTCGCCCCACTTCCACCAGCGTACCCACGATGGCGCGGACCATGTTATACAAAAACCCGTCGGCCTCGACTTCCAAGACCACGAAGTCCACTTCGGCGTCGCCGACTCCACGAGCCACGCTGATCTCGAAAATCGTTCGCACACTGCTGGTGCGCTGCGGCCAAGCGCTTTCGAAACTGCGGAAGTCGTGGGTGCCGGCCAGCGCCTGGGCGGCGCGGTGCATCGCCTCGGCGTCGAGCCGCCGGCGGACGTGCCAGGCGTAGCGCCGGCGGAATACTTCGCGCACCGGCCCGTCATGGATCGCGTAGCGGTAACGTTTACGGACCGCGTCATGGATCGCGTGAAAGCCGGTGGGCGCCTCGGCCACTGCCAAGACCGCCATGTCTTCCGGCAGCACAGCATTCAGTGCTTTTTGCATCGCGTCGAGCGCCAAGGCACTCGCCGTTGGGAAGCTCACGACCTGCCCGAGCGCATGAACGCCCGCGTCGGTTCGCCCGCTCGCCACGACCCGCACCGCGTCACCTGTCACCTGAGCCAGGGCCGCTTCGAACGTGTCCTGCAGCGTCCGTTGGTTCAACTGCGATTGCCAACCCGCGTAAGCGGTGCCGTCGTAGGCCAATGTGAGTTTGAGAGTGCGCACGCGGAAATACGAAATCGCCTCCCCCCCTCCCCTGCCCTACCCTGCGGTCCCTGCCCTTTGGCGGCTTCTCGCCGCCTGTTTCACGAGCAATTCGGCGATCTGCACGGCGTTCGTGGCGGCGCCTTTGCGCAGGTTGTCGCTCACGCACCAGAAGGCCAGGCCGTTAGGGCTGGAGAGGTCTTCACGGATGCGCCCAATGAACACTTCGTCGCGGTCGTCGCAATTCAAGGGCATCGGGTACGATTTGGCGGGCAGGTCGTCGACCACCACGATGCCCGGAAACGCCGCGAATAGTTCACGGGCCTCGGCCGCCGTGAGCTTTCGCTCGGTCTCCACCAGAATGCTTTCGCTGTGGCAATTGCTCACCGGCACGCGAACGCAGGTCGGACAGACCTGAATCGACTCGTCGCCCATGATCTTGCGCGTTTCACACACCATCTTCATTTCTTCCGAGGTGTAGCCCTCGTGCTTGGGCGAGCCGATTTGTGGGATCAGGTTGAAAGCGATGGGGTGTGCGAACGTCTCGTAGCGGTGGGCATCGCCGGCCAACTGGGCGCGGGTCCCTTGCTCCAAGTCGCGTTGCCCGGCCACGCCGGCCCCACTGGTGGCCTGGTAAGTGCTCACGATCACCCGCTTGACGCGGGCGGCGTCGTGCAGCGGCTTGAGGGCCACCACTAGTTGAGTGGTCGAGCAATTCGGGCTGGCGACGATCCCCTGGTGGGTGAGCGCGGCGTGCGGGTTGACCTCGGGAATGATTAGGGGCACTGTCGGGTCCATCCGCCAGTAACCGCTTTCATCGACGACGACACAGCCATGCTTGACCGCCCAGGGCGCGAAATCGCGGGCAACCTCGTCGGGCGTGCTTCCGATCGCCAGATCGACGCCGTCGAAAGCATCGGCTTGCAGCTCTTCGACTGGGAAGGCTTCGCCTTTGAACGCGATCGTTCGGCCGGCGGAGCGTTTCGAGGCCAGGAACTTGATCTTCTCGAAGGGGAAAGCCCGTTCTTCGAGCAATCGCAGAATGATCCCTCCCACGGCGCCGGTGGCACCCACAACCGCAATAGTCTCGAACACGCGATAATCTCCAGGGCTCTATTCCGGCCCAAACCGGGCCAAGCAAACTTCATAGTATAGGCCCGGTATGCTCATCATTCCAAGGGGAGTCCACGGCTATGCAATTTATCAAGTTGGGGGACCTAATTTGAAGGCAACTCCAAGAAACTCGTCCCTCGAGGTTTGCAAGGTTGGGTCGCGAATTGCTTTCCGTATTTTTCCCCGGTAATCTTCATCGTTGCCACATGAATGCAGTAAACGTTGCTCTGCTGGAGCCAGCATGCCACTCCTTTTTTTCCGTAAATGGTTCCTCCTCTTGGTGGCAACGGCGTGCGTGTTCTTGGGATGTCGAAAAAACGTTGGCACCAGCCGACCGGTCAGACCGGCCCCGAGCGTGACTGCCAGTGCCGGGCCCGCGCTCACGGAAGACGAGTATCGAGATTTCGGCAAGCGTCTGGAAGCAGCAATCAACGCCTGCGACGAAGGGGCCTCCGCGCGGCTGTACCGTTTTGAAGAACTGGCGGAACGTTGCATCAGCGACCTGAGCGTGCCGGTCGATCTTCGAGAGGCGTATGTCTCCGGATTCAAGAAAGCGGGAACGAGTCTTCTGGCGGCGCGGGTCATCGAAGATGTCAAGAAGGGGGGCACCTTCACGTTTATTCGAGTTCGATTGGTTGATGGCCGCCCGCGCGTACTCATGCGGGCGGTCGTCCCGGACGAGGGTTTGAATTACCAGGAGCTCACGCTGGTTCGCTTTCCCGACGGACAAATCGGCGTCGAGGACGTATTCGCTTTAACTACCGGGGAGATGTTGAGTCATACACTTCGCCGCATGATCCTCAAGGTCGTGTCGGAGAGCGAGCCACGGCTCCTGGGCGGGTTTACCGCGCCGGAGCGACGCTACGCCACGCATCTATTGCAAATCCATTCAATGCAAACCGCCGTTCGAGAGGGGCGGCCACACGAGGCGTTCGCCATCTATCGAAAGTTGCCGACCGAACTCCAACAAGACAAGCACGTACAGCTCGAGGGGATTCGCGCGGCGCGCGGAATCAACGATGATGAGTATGTTCAAGTACTTGAGGAGTTTCGCCAGCACCATCCAAGCGACGCGGTCGTCGACCTAATTTCGATGGACTACTTTCTTCTCAAGTTACAGTACGACCAATGTCTTGAATGCATCGAGAGGTTGGATAAAGCGGTCGGGGGAGACCCTTATCTCACGCACCTTCGTGGGATCGTATTTCTCGAGAGTGCGCGCTACGCGGCTGCGAGGGCTGAATTCGAGAACGCCATCAAGCAAGAGCCAACGCTTGAGGACGCCTATTGGTCGCGAATCACCGTGTCCCTCAAGGAACAGAACCATGCGGATACGCTCGCCTGGCTGCAGCGGATCGTCGAGAAAATGAACGTGGCCATCGAGGAACAGAACATTCGCGCCGCACAGGACTATGCTGACTTCATTAAATCACGGCAATTTGGCGAATTCATCGAGTGGTACCAGTCACGAGAGAAATGAACAAGTATGTCGAACGTCGTCAGCATCCTGGCAATTCTCGATTCGGCACGATCCAATCACTTCGTCGTGCGGCGATGCCAAGTGGCGACGTAGTCGGCTCGATTTCAACCTGCGCCCCGTCCCCTGCCCCGCTATGAGACTCTCCATGCGACATTGCCCGCTCCACACCTTCCTTTTGCTTGCGTGTCTCGTCCCGCTCGCGCCCCCCTGCCCTGCCCTTGCCGACGAGCCGAAAATCTGGGGCCGGGCGATCATGCCCCAACCGTTCGACACCGTTACGTTCCACGAGATTGCGGTCCCTGCTTGGGTCGAGGAAACGATCGGCTGCGGCTACACGCTCTCGGTGATGGATGGCCCAGCCCGCGAGCGCGCCGCGGCGCATGGCGTGACGATCAGCGAGATGGGTTTCGTCGACCCTTTCTACGCCTATTATGACAGCAAGCTCCTCAAGCGGCGCAGCCCGCACGTGCCGCTTACAAGGCTTGCCAACGATATCGCCGAATACAAGCGACTCGGAGTGCGCATCCTGGGTGTCTACCCGCCCTGCCTCCAGGGCGAGGTCTACGAAAACCATCCCGAGTGGCGGCGAATCGCGACGAACACGACCGAAATTCCCGAGACCGATCTCAAACAGTTTCCTCACGGCGGCATGCTCTGCCTGTTGGGCCCCTACGGCGACTTCTTCATCGACGTCCTGGCCGAGATTGTCACCCGGTTCCCGGACGTAGACGCCTTTAGTTTCGACGGCCTGCACTACGGCGGCGTATGCTACTGTCAGCACTGCCGCGAAAGTTATCATCGTGATGCAGGCGCGGAGATTCCGGCCGCCGACATGAGCGACGCGGCTTTCCGCCGCTACCAGCACTGGGCCGACCGGAAAATGGAAGACCTCGTGCGCCGGATGCAGAACCGGCTCAAAGCAATCAAGCCATCGTTGGCGCTGGTGACCTGGACCACGAACGCGGGCCGCTTCGGCCATTTCCTCAGTATTCCGCGGAACATGCCCGCCCGGATGAACTTGCTCTTGGACGCACCCGACCAGGAGTTCTGGCTCGACGAGACGAACCGCGGTACGACGATCGTGCCCGCCTTCGCCAACGCTTATATCTGGGCGACCACGAACCATCGCGTGGCCTTCAGCGAGCCGTACATCCTGAGCCACGGCAACCCCTACGGCAAAGACAGCTTCCCGCCGCAAGAAATCCTCCGCAGGATGATGCTGGCCCTCACCTACGGCGCCGCGCCGAGCATTGCCGTCGCCCAGCCCGCCAACTTGCAGCAAGAGCTTTACGACTGCCTCGACGAGGTCCAGCGCCGCAAACCGTGGCTGACGCATAAGCGGCCCGAGCCGTGGGCGGCCCTGCTGATGAGCGACAACACGCGCAATTTCTATGGCCGCTCGGCCGGCCTGGTCGAAGAGCGGTACATGGCCAACGTTTTCGGCACGTTTCGCGCGGCCGTCGAGGAGCACCTGCCCATGACTATTATCAACGACTGGAACCTGAACTACGACGACTTGGCGCGTTACAAGCTCTTGATTCTGCCGAACACGGCCTGCCTCGACGACGCGCAAGTGGCCGCCGTGAGAGAGTTCGTGCGTTCGGGCGGCGGCCTCGTGGCCAGCCTCGACGCTTCGCTCTTCGACGAATTCGGCGATGCGCGAAACAACTTTGCCTTGGCCGACGTGTTCGGTGTCGATTACCGAGGTCTGCCCGACTCGGCGGGCGACGTGAAGCAGGAGCTTGACGTCAATTTCGCGCAGTCGATCGGCCCCGACTACTGGGAGAAGCGCAAGAACGTGTTCGATTTCAAGCAGGACGTCGCATCGCTGTTGAACCAGGGGCGGATGAAGACCTATGTGGGTGCCGAGATGGTCACGTTCAAGGGCCCGGCCGTTCGGGTCGCGACCAGGGGCGATTCGGCCGCGGTGATCGGTACACTCAGGGCAAAATCGGTCGCCGGCGCGGCCGAATTGCCCGGCGTGGTAACGAATACGTATGGCAAGGGGCGCGTCGTCTACTTCGCGGCGGGCATTGACGCCGCCAACTACCTCTACGCCTATCCGTACCAGCGATTGGCGCTCAAGCACGCAATCACTTGGGCCGCGTCCGACACGGCCCCCTTGACCGTCGAGGCCCCGATGTGCGTCCACTCGACGATCATGCGTCAGGCGAAAGATGGTTCGCAACGGTTGCTGGTCCATTTGTTCAACGACCTCAACACGACGGCGCACCACGCATTGCCCGTGGACGACGTGCCCTTGCGCGAGGAAGTCGTGCCGATCCACGACATCCGCTTGACGTTCGATCGTCGCTATCGCTTCACCCGCCTCCACCTGGAGCCAGAGGGAAGCAATCTGAAGTTCGAAACGGCGCCCACTGGGACGATCGTCGTCGTGCCGCGGCTCGACGTGCATGCAATCGTGGTGGGGGAGTTGGAGGAAGAAGGCCCATCAGCGCGTTGAGCGCTTTGACCCTTCAAGCAAACCCTTCAGCGCCGCGGGGGAGCAGCCCATAACCAGAGATCGGCATGGCACCGAATCGCCCATTTTGCTACAAGGCTTGCAACCTTCGTTCCGGGGCCATCGTAAAACTGCATGCGTGGAAGAACGAGACAATTGCGCACATCGTAGGTTTGGCTTTCCGGCCTGACGGGGGCAACGAGGTACGCAGTCAGGCTGGAAAGCCTAACCTACCGCCGTTAGGAGCCTCGAACCGTTGGAGCGAAATGATGACGTTGCGAGCCATTCGCCCCGTGGTCTGCTTTGCCGCCTTGCTGGTTCTCTCCGTCCCCGCCGGTTGCGGCACGACCAGGCCGCCATGGCGACGTTCCGATACCAACACCAACGAGCCGACAGGCGACGATGGAGGGCTGGATCCGGCGGCCTTGCCGCGAGGTGTGCGCGTCGCTCTTGAGAACGGGATGTTTCGCGACGGTGGCGGCGATGAGACTCGCGGAAGCAAAATCGAATAGCCGTCGTTTTCGTTCGGTGTTGGCCGCGGTTTATCCACGGCCGCGTCACATCGTCGCTCGTCCGATCGCCGCGACCTCCTCCCCTCCCCTGCCCTGCCCCATACTCTTACTTCGCAATTCTTGACTTGCGATTTGTCCTCCTCCCCTGCCCCGCCCAATTCGGATTCTGGAGAGCGATTATTCCACCCCCCTGCCCTTCATTGCACGCCGGTGGCTAACGGATAAAATCGAATGGATGTCCATTCCAGTAGGCGGCCACTCCCAATCAAACCGATCAAGGCGTTGTGCCGCGAGCGTGCGTGCGGTTTTCGCCTGTTTGGCCTTCGGCGTCCTCTGCGGCGCGCTTCGCGCGGATGACTTGCCTGCCGAACGCCCGCTCAACTTCGTCAACGACGTACTTCCGATCCTCACCAAATATGGGTGCAACAGCGGAGGCTGCCACGGCCGTGGAACCGGACAAAACGGTTTTAAGCTCTCCCTCTTCGGCTTCGATCCCGAAGCCGACTTTGCGGCCCTGGTCGACGAGGGGCTTGGCCGGCGGATTTCGTGGACCGCCCCCGATGAATCGTTGCTTTTGGAAAAACCTGGCGGGCAATCGCCCCACGGCGGCGGCGTGCGGTTTGCCGCCGATTCGCGCGCGTATCAGTTACTGCGTCGATGGATTGCCGAAGGAACGCCTTGGGGCGACGAGCATGATCCAACCCTCGTCGCGATCGAGGTGCAGCCCGCCGAGCGGCTGCTCGATGCCGGCGAAACGCAGCAACTCCGGGTCGTTGCCTCCTATTCCGACGGCGCCGTTCGCGACGTGACCGAAACAGCCGAGTACTTCAGCACCCAGCCGGCGCACCTGGAAGTGGACGCGAAAGGACTGGTCCACGCGCTGGGTCAAAAGGGCGATGCCGCCGTCACGGTGCGCTACTCGGGAGTCGTTGCGGTCGGCCGATTTGCCGTCCCCTACGCTCGCCACCTCCCGCCGGAAGCGTACGCCGTTTTCGAACCGCGGAACTTCGTCGACCAGCTCGTGCTGGAGAACTGGCGCAAGCTCGGGCTTGCGCCCAGCCCCCTCTCGAGCGACTCCGAATTCGTCCGCCGCGCGTATCTCGACGCCATCGGCACGCTCCCCATGCCCCAAGAGGTTCGCGACTTCCTGGCCGATACCTCGGCCGACAAGCGTGACCGCCTGGTCGATCGGCTCCTGGAGCGCGAGGAATATGCCATGTTTTGGGCACTCCAGTGGGGCGACGTTCTGCGGAACAAACAAGTCGACGCCGCGCAGAAGGAAAACAGCCTGAAATTCTCCGAATGGCTCCGCGCGGCGTTCGCCCAGAACATGCCTTTCGACAAGTTTGCCCGCGAGCTGATTGCCGTCACCGGCAAGCTCGAAGATCACCCGCAGATGGACTGGTACCGACAGATCAACAGCCCGCAAAACCGCGTTGAGGACACGTCGCAAGTGTTCCTGGGAATGCGGGTTTCCTGCGCCAATTGCCATAATCATCCCTTCGAGCGGATTTCGCAGAACGACTATTGGCAGTTCGCAGCTTTCTTCGCGCGGGTCGATGCCATGCCCTATGGCACGGTCAAGACGGTGGGAGTCAAAGACGAGGGCGAGATGGCCAACCCCCGCACGGGCCTGAAAATGGTCCCCAAGCCGTTCGCTGGATCGGAGTGCCAGGTCGTCAAAGGCGAAGATCCTCGTCAGAAGCTCGTCGATTGGCTGGTGGCCAAGGACAATCCCTATTTTGCCCGCGCGATCAGCAACCGAGTCTGGGCGCACTACATGCAGCGTGGGCTGGTCGAGGCCGTCGACGACCTGCGGGCCACCAACCCGGCGACCAACTCCGCCTTGCTCGATGCTTTGGCCGCCGATTTCGTGGCGCACGGCTTCGACCTCAAGCACCTGACGCGGACCGTGATGAAGTCGCGTGTCTATGCGCTCAGCTCGGCGCCGACGCCTGCCAACGCGGCCGATCGGCGGCACTACGCACGACGCTATCCGCGGCGGCTCGCTCCGCACGTGATGATGGACGCGATCGCCGCCGCGACCGGCGTCGCGCCGAAGTTTACGACCTTCCCCGACGCGAAGCGGGCGATCCAGCTTCCGAACGAAATGGAGCAAAGCGATTTTCTCGACATCTTCGGCCGTTCGCGCCGCGACACACCCTGCGTTTGCGAAACGCGCACCGAACCGAACCTCTCGCAGGTGCTTTACCTTTTGTTTTCGCCCGAGTTGCAGAATGACCTGGCGAACCCCGCGGGGACCGTAGCGAAGCTGCTCAAAGAAAATAATTCGTCCGCTGAAATCGTTGAGGAACTGTACCTGCGAACCTTCTCGCGACAGCCCACCGCAGACGAGCAGAAAGACGCGATCGCGCTAATCGAAGACACCGGCACGGCCGAGGGGCGGCCGCCGGCGATTGAAGATCTTTTGTGGACGCTTTTGAACTCGAAAGAGTTCGTGTTCAACCACTAACGTTGGACGTTGATACCGGTTTTGTTCCGCGCGTAGAACGGAATTCATTCCGCTTGAAGGGAAACGGAATGATTCCGTTCTACCGTGTTCCGTTCTACAGTGAATCTCTCACCAGCCCCTGAAGAAGTTCCGCACGGGCTGCCCGGGAACGTAATACCGGGGCCGCACATAGGCTGGGCGATAGGCGTACGTCGTCACGACCGGGCTATACGCAACCACCGGGCTGTAGGACACGACTGGACTGTACGCAACCACCGGGCTGTAAGCCGTTACCGGTCGGTAAGCAACGGCCGGGGCGGCGTAGCCGAGCATGGGGCGATAGGTCACGACGGGCGCGGCATAGGCCGGACCGTAGTCGGGATGGTAGTTGGTAAATGTCGACGCCGACTCGATCGGCCGATAGCTTTGATAAACCACCGGCGATCCGACATACGTCACCGCCGGCGCCATCACGGGACGGTACGTCTCGTAGACTACCACTTGGGCCTGTGCCAAAGAGGACAACATCGCAATCGACAACGTGGCAAGAAACAGGGCGGAAGTTCTCATGGCTGGTTGCTCCTATCGATGGTGGCCCCCCACTTTTACACGCCTCCATGATAAGCCGGGGCGGGCAGTGTTGCAATGAGCTGGAAAAAAGTCGCAAAAAGGCGCATTGCCGTCGACGCTATTTTCAAGACGACGCGGCCTGGCCCGTTGAGCCGCATAGTTGCGAAACCCCTTCGTGATCGAAAAGGTACGGCACTCCCGAACTGTCGACGAACACCGCCAGCCCGCCCCGGAATACCATGGCCTCGGGATGATCGACCTCGAAGCGGTCGCCGCTGACCAATTCAACCGTGAACGATTGAAAGGGCCGACGCCGGGCGAGTGCTCGCAACGCTGGGGCAAAGTTTTCGGCGACCATGACGATCCATTCCCGTTGGCTTTGGCTAGCCCGCATTTCAAGTCTATGACCGATGTTTGGGTGAGTCAACTCGCGTGGGGCGATGGGCGGCGATGGGCGATGAGTGAAACCGCGCTAACGATCCATACCCGCCGCGCGCAGCAAGCTCTCTTGAACGATCAGATCGTGTTCGAGCGTGTAGTCGGGTTCCTTGCGGCCGGCGACCACGGCGGCGAACTCACGGAGGTCGGAGATCTGCAACGGGCGGTTCGGCAACTCGATCGGCTCCCAGTCGGCCTGGCCGGCGCGAAATACTTCGACGACCTGCACGTCCTTGTTCGGCAGGTGGCCGCTGCCCAAGTGGGGAATCACGCACGCCCCCTCGGTGCCGTAAACTTCGATCCGCCGCGAATGCGGCGCCGCCTCGAACGACGGCACCTCGACGATTCCCCACGCATGGTCGCAACTTAAGATCGCCACGCCATTGTCGATGAACGTCTCGGGCGGCCGGGTATGGTGGTGGGCCAGAAAGGGCGTGATCTGACGAGGTGACCCCAGGAGCGCGACCAGCAGGTCGATCAGGTGCCCGGCCATCTCGAAGAACATGCCGCCGGGGTATGGCTGCAACTCCGCGGCATACTGGTCGTAGGAGGCGCGATCCTTGGGTAACCGCCCGCGAAATTCGTAGAGCCGGCCCAGTTCGCCGCGGCGGACCCGCGCAAGCAGTTCCTGCACGGCCGGCATGTAGCGGAAGAGATAGATCATTTGAACGTGAAGGTGCTTCCGCTGGGCCAGATCGACCAGGCGTCGAAAATCGTCGAGCCGCTCGCCGGCGGGCTTTTCGAGCATCACGGGCCGGCCGCTTTCGAGCGCCAGCCGGGCAAGACGCAAATTGTCGAATACCTGCCCTTCCACCACCACCGCATCGAGCGGCTCGCGCAGCAACGCCTCGGGAGTATCGAACAAATGCAATTCCGGCAGATGCTCGCGCCAGCGGCCGAGCCGGTCGGCGGCGACCTCGGCACTCGGATCATGGCAACCGATCAACGTGAACTCGTCGGGGTGGTCGGCGATCTGCCGCACCATGCCGTGCGCATGGGAATGCCACATTCCCAGCATGCCGAACTTGATGGGCATGATACTGTTACTCGCACGAGAATGCCCGCACGTAAACGCTAACCGGGCGGCCGTGCAGGATCAAGGGGCAGGGGCACGACGGCAGGGCCTTTCACTTCGTCACAATGCCGAGTTTGGCAAACAGATGGGGGAGTTTGAGGGCGTTTTGGCGGAGGGCGGAGGCGATATTCTTCACCCCATCAGCGCGCACGGCAGCAATCAGCGCGTT